>ERZ1699650.28-NODE-28-length-136568-cov-11.440735_pt1 | contig 136568 bp, 122 predicted proteins | sample MGYA00581512_ERZ1699650 | MGnify/ENA primary metagenome ERZ1699650 (study PRJEB42348, sample SAMEA6618698) | metagenome | isolation source: Polyester-degrading enrichment culture growing on monomer terephthalic acid, Te | collected 2019-05-17 ...
TGCGGCCAAAGCCGTTGACATGCGTTGCATGTCCCCTCCCTAAGATTCGTTTTTGTTGACACCATTGTTAGATGAAGATTTCAAAATAGTCGACGATTTTTTCTCTTTAATCGCTGTCTTGCCAATGATCTTGGATTCTGTCACGGATATGGGTCTGTAGCTGCCCGAAACGGCATGCCAGGTCAGCGGTTGCACGCCGGTCGGGCATGCTGGTTTTGGCTTGTGTTTTCGACCCATCACAGGGTGTGGGATCAAGTTGGGTGGTGCGTTTCCCTGGTCCGGTGATGTGCTTGTCAATCGATAGGCTCAGGCTTCCTGGCGAAGACGAAAAGCCCCCGCAGGTCGGGTTTGTGTGCCTTGATGAAGAGGATCGACAGACAGAGCGTGTCGCGCGGATGCTGAAGGAAGGAAACAGATCTCACCCCATATCCCGGCACTCACGTTCCCTGCCCCGCAGTTGTACTTGGCTCCCGGACTCGCCGAAGTCACGATGTGATGGCCGAAGTGGAACTTTTGTCGGCGTCCCCGAGTTTCCAAGTTACCGCGGTAAACTGCCGGTGCAATCACTGAAATCAAAACCTGTGGGCGAGGCTCTGTGCGGTCTTTTTTCGGCATGGGGTGTACTTGCGGGAGGTTGGAAGTCATGCTCTTCGGCCCGGAACGTCCAGCGTATTCGTAAAAGGGCAAGGAATGCGTCATATTGGGATGTACGGCCAAAGCCATTGAGTTGCAGCCGCTGGATTCCCATGCGGTTTACCCCGGTAAACCGACATCATGCACACCCAGCCCGGTGGCTCACGCCGCTTTTGTAACCCGCCCTCCGGCAACGGTCTCTCCTCGGTCGTAGCCCGTGATAATGCTGCGAAGGTATCTCGCTGGGTGGCCGAGGGTGGCGAGTTTCTCAGCAAGGTAGTCGAGCACCAGAAACGTGTTTTCCCAACCAAGACGGGACAGCGCTTGTCCGACGATTTCCTTGTCGAGGTTCATGTAGGACGAAAAGTCGAACAACAGCCTTATGGCATCCTGACCTGTTTTCGGAGGGTCGGGATACAGGTCTTGCAACACGCTCGTCTCTGACCATCGTGCGCCAAGCTTGGGAATGTTCATTTTCTCCTTTGATGGTTTGTTAATTTCTTTTGGTTTCGACTCTATGTGCCGGACAGTTTGACCGTCATCCGCGGTGGATTTGTCCGGCACGACCTGGTTGCAGAGCGGTGCTTGGTTCGCATCTTCGGGGGTGTCGTCATGTGGCAAAAGGCTCTCAAGGCGGGCAATGTCATTTTCGATCTTGGAGAGTTCCACAAGCGCGGGGTTCTTCCGGCGCACGACTTTTCGAAGCGTGTCGCGAAGGTCGTCGACCCATTGGGGGAGGGGGGTTTGCCCATCGAGCAGACCGCGCAGAGCGGTGGAGAGTCGGGCGCTCAGGTTGTTCTTGCGTTGCCGCAGGACGCGCTGCTTTTCCGCCAGGGTCTCGGCATGTGCGGCAAGTTCGAACCGTCGGGCCAGCAATGGTGCGAGGTCGATGCCATAGGCCGCCACGATCCGCCCGGTGCCGTCACGTTCGGGAAACCGGCGGCCATTGCCGCTGAGATTGCGACGGATGAGGCCGACTTCCTCAAGCCGGGATTCACCGCGGCGAAAGCGGCGTTCATCCATGCCGCAGGCCCGACCCAGGATTTCGGTGACGTTCATGAAGGACACGTTGAGCCCGCCAGGATCAAGCGGTCCATGCGGCAACACAGACAGGTGCGCACGCAAAACCATGACATCGCGATCCGCGAGGCCAAGCTCCTTGCGGAGATGGGTGACAAGGGCCAATAGCTCCCAGCGATCCACGCGATCACGCATGGAAGCGGGGGTTGGGCAAAGGACATCCCTTTGCCCGGGCGGCACGGCCGCGGGCATTTGTGTGGTCATTCAGTTGTCAGACGGCAAAAACTATCCGTTCACCGAAAACCGGTGTTGAAAAAGTCGCGGTAAAAGGCTAAACAGGCTTTGCTACAAGACCCATGAGCCCTCTCGGAACTGGTTTTCGGGGGGGCTTTTTTACGCCGGTGTCTGCTCCTCTTTCAGTGTTGCCTGTATGTATCTTGCATCGGATTTACCGGGGTAAACCCATTTTTATCGTTATTTGTCAGTGTCTTGGCTGGAATCCTCCCGCGTTTCTTCGAATGTTTTGACGGTGGCCTCGATCTGCGCGGCAATACGGTCAAGCAGGTCCGGCGGCGCGTCCTTGCGCGTCTTGATCACCAGTTGCTGTGGCTTGCGCGTGGTCGAAACGCGACCTTCCAGGAAATCGCGTCGTGCAAGCGGCGGGGCAGGGGGCGAACTCCGCCGTTTGTCCCCTGCCTGAACCGTCCTGAGCAGGTCGTGAAAACGATCGACGCTGTTGATCTGTGTCTCGTCCACCAGCCGCAGGGCAGCCTTGCGGCTGATGCCGTTGCGTTCCATTTCCGCGATCAGCTTGTCCCAGTTCCTCCGTCCGACGCCCCGCGCGGGACCGATGGCCTTGACCAGGTCCTCGCCCACCGCCTTGTAGGTCTTGACCATGAAGTTGATCAGCGTGCGCGAGATGTTGAGAAACTCGGCAATGTCCTTTTGCTCATACCCGGCCTCGATCCCCTGGGCCGCGGCGCGGGCGCGTTCGATATAGCTGGTCTCCAGCCGGGCAGAGTTTTCGATACCCTGGGCGACAAAGGCCTCTCGGTCGTCCATCTTGGACACAAAGGCCTTGATCTTGGCGCGCCCCAGCCGTTGCGTGGCGGCCAGACGCCGGCGCCCGACGACGATCTCATAGGCCTTGTCGCCGCCCTGGACGACGCGCACCACGATGGGGATCTGCTGGCCGTTCTCGCGGATGCTGTCGATCAGGCTGTCGAGATCCTCGGTAACATCGATCCGGTCCTGGATGCGACTGTCCTGGATCTGGTCAACATCGATTTCCTGGTAGGTGCGGTCAGCGCCGCCCTGGGTGGCGGCGCGGATGTATTTGTCGCTGGCTGCACCACCCTTGATGATCGGCTTGCGCTTGACGCGGGCGGGGGACGCCGCGCCGGGCTGGTCCGTGTCGAATACCGAACGTGCCATCAGGCGGCCTCCTCATTCTCGGCGATGCGGCCGCGGCCAACCATGATCTCGCGTTCGATCTCCATCGCGATGCCATGCAGGCTTTCGAGGATGCGGTCATAGGTCTTGCGCGTGAAGCTGGAGGGATCGACTTCGAGCAGCGGGTTCATCGTGTTCCCCGCATCGGCGATGGCTGTCGAATTGAGGAAATCGGTATTCAGCATTGAGGCTCCCAGCGTGTTGCGCAGGAACGAGCTGAGTTGCAGCTGCGCCGGGTCATTCGGCGAATACCGGGTGAGCAGCAGGCGTACGAAATCGAACCGCTTGTCGGGATCGACGCCCTCGATGCTTTCCAGCGTGCTGGAGGCGAGGTCGAGGAATTTCACAAGGCTGACCACGTCCAGCATCCCCGCCGACAGCGGAATCAGCATGGCGTTCGAGGCATAAAGCGCCGCGATCACACAGAAGGACATATGCGGCGGCGTGTCAAAGATCACCACGTCATAGGCGTCTTCCACCACGCCAAGCGCATCGGAGATCCGCGAATAGAACGGGATGCCCTTGGCCGCGGCGCTGGCGGTTTCATATTCGAACTCGGTCAGCGAGATCGAGCCGGGGATGATGTCAATGTTGGGGAAATAGGTCGCCTGGATCGCCTCGGCGATGGGCACGCGGGTCGCGCCCTCAACCTCTTCGTCATAGCGCAGCACATCATAGATTGACGGGATGTCATCGAGATCGGCCTGAATGTCGAACAGGTCCGAGCAGCTGGCCTGGGGGTCGAGATCGACGATCAACACCTTGAAGCCGCGCATGGCGAGAAACTGCGCCAGGTTGGCGGTGCAGGTGGTCTTGGACACCCCGCCCTTGAGGTTGTAGCACAGGATCTTCGTCGTTTCGTCGCCATCGCGCTTGCCCGGGAACATGTCGTCGGGGATTTTGCCGGCTTCGTGCAGGCGCTGCTGGATCTCGTGGATTTCCTCAAGCGCATAGGTCCGGCGGTTGCCGGGTTCCATGATGCCTTCGGGCAGCCCCTCGATGGTTTTGAGGTGGTGCCGCAGGGTATTGTAGTTCATCCGGAAGGCGATATCGGCCATCTCCCGAATGGTGAACCGGCGCAACGCCTTGTCAGACTTGCGCGAATCCGGTGCGTGAAGTCTACTCGCTTGCAGACGCAGGGCTTCGTCCAGCGCTTCGCTGAAGTTGCCGAGCGTCGCGGAGCCAAGAAGCTCTCTCATCTGTTCTGTCCTCGTGGTCTTTTTTATCAGGCTTACATCAGTAAAGTTACGTAAGTCCACAAAAAGCTGACGAGGCGCGGGTATGCGAATGTGGCTTGAGTGTGGTGACGAGACGTCGGCGCTTTGGTTTTTCTTTTTATTTATAGCGTATTAGGTGGCTTTCGGAAGGGTCATGCCGCGCGGCAGGAGCCTCGGAATGACTTTTCCACAGGGTTATCCCAAGGGTGAAACGGTCTGCGTTTGTGATCGATTGGCGGTTGCCGATTCTTTGTAGCCGTCCGATTCCGGCCTTGAACAGCCCGGGTATCTGTTGGCCATCCGGGTTGCATGCGGTCTGGTTTGCGGGCATGAGCCGCCAACAGCCCCCTGGCATTCGGCGCGCGTCTAGCTGGTGCCGTTGCCGCATTTCTTTATCGGACATAACCGGTATCGGCAAAGTGGGGCGCTATTCGGGTCATCCAACGGACAAAAGCGCCGCGTCTGGTCGCGCGGGCGAACCACCTGCCCAGCATAACCCGGAACTCTGTCACGAACACGCCCCGACCGGCAAAGCCGCGCATGGCGTGGTATTTAGGCACGATGCCGGCGCAGGCTTCACGTATCCGGGAGAAATTCGAAAAAGCGCCCTTGGACGCATTGACAATATGCATTCGATTGTCAAATACGCGGCTTGAATTGCGACTGGACCACTTTTCCGATGACCGAAACCGAGAAAGCCTTGCTCGACGCCGCGCTGCGGGTCTTTTCCCGTTATGGCGTCAAGCGCAGCAGCATGGCCGACCTCTGCCAGGAGGCCGGGGTGTCGCGGCAGACGCTCTACAACTGGTTCGGCAGCAAGGACGACATCCTGCGATCGCTCATCGACCGCTACACCGACACCGCGATTGCCGAGATCGAGGACAAGCTGGACACCGTCACCGACCTGGGCGGGAAGCTCGATGTCATCTTCGAACGGATGGCGATCTGCGGCTATGACATGGTGCAGGCCATGCCCAACGCGCAGGATTTCATCGACGGGGTCAATGCCGTCAGCGCAGAAGCGGTGGAACATTCCGGCTGCCGGTTCCGCGCCCTCATCGCCGGGGTTCTTGCCCCGCATGAAGCTGCCCTTGCTCGCGCGGGGATCGGCGTCGCCGAGCTGTCGGATTTCATCCATCGCGCGGCCAAGTCGGCAACCACCACGGCGCGCGACCGCGCCCATCTTGTCACTCAACTTCAAACGCTCCGGCAGCTTTGCACAAGCGCCGCGTCGCAAGACGCCCCGGATCTCTCATCCACAAGGAAGAACGAATATGGCCAACAGGCTTGAACAGATCTTGCAGGTCCTGACCCCGGGGCGCCGACTGGGGCTTGTGCTGGCGCTTGCCTTTGGCATGATCGCCCAGGTGTCGGTGGCCGAGGATGTGCCCATCGTCAAGCTGGAGGTGGTGAACTCGGGTGATGCCGAGGTCAAGCGCGTCTTCTTTGGCAAGGTCGTGGCGCGCGAAACCGTCGACCTGGCCTTCCAGGTGGGTGGGCAGATCGTGTCCTTCCCGGTGGAAGAGGGCGCGCCCGTCGCCAAGGAAGCGCTGGTCGCCCAGATGGATCTTGAGCCCTTCCAGCTCGCGCTGGAGCAGGCGCAGGCCAACGATGAACAGGCCCGCCGAACCGTCGAGCGCTATAAGCGGCTGGCCGGGTCCTCGGTGTCCGAGACCAACCTGGAAGATGCCCGGACCGCGCTTACCCTGACCGACATCGCCGTGCGCAACGCCGAGCGTGACATCTATCATGCCACGCTGCATGCGCCGTTTGATGCCATCGTCGCCAGCCGCCTGGTGCCCAATTTCTCGACCGTCAACGCCGGAACGCCGGTTGTGCGGCTGCACGACATGTCCGAGCTGCGGATCGAGATCGACGTGCCCGAGACCCTGTTCCAACGCGCGGGGCGCGATCCAGACATTTCGCTTGAGGCCAAGTTCCCGTCGAACGACCAGACCTTTCCGATGGAGATCCGCGAATTCAACGCCGAGACCGCGGATATCGGCCAAACCTACAGCATCACGCTGGGTATGCCCTTGCCCGAGGATTTCGTCGTCCTTCCCGGCTCCTCCGCCGAGGTCACAGCCACCCTGCGCATCGGCGGCCAGAGTATCGTCGTGCCGACCTCGGCCATCATGATCGACAATCACAACCAGACCCATGTCATGGTGTTCGAGCCCACCGGCGCCAATGAGGGCACTGTGACGCGCACGCCGGTCACCATCACGCCGACAGACCGTGGCGCCGTGGAAGTGACCGAGGGGCTGAGCGACGGGCAGGAGATCGTGGTCAGCGGCGCGAGCCAGCTTCAGGACGGTGCGACCGTGCGTCGCTTTACCGGCTTCGGAGACTGATCACATGGACATCGCGCGTTTTTCCATCAACCGACCACTATATACGTGGATCGTCATGCTGATCTGCCTCTTGGGCGGCATCTGGGGCTTTGCCAACCTGGGCCGGCTGGAAGACCCGGCCTTTACCATCAAGACTGCCATTGTCGTGACACAATACCCCGGCGCCTCGGCCGAGGAAGTGGCGCTTGAGGTGACCGAGCCGCTTGAATCCGCGATCCAGAAGATGGGCGAGATCAAGGACATCGAGTCCATGAACCAGCCCGGTCTGTCCTGGATCACGGTGAACATGCAGGACACCTTTGACGGCACCGAACTGCCGGCGATCTGGACCAAGCTGCGCAACCGCGTGGCCGAGGCACGACTGCCCAGCGGGGCCACCGTGCCCTTCGTCAACGACAGTTTCGGTGATGTTTATGGGCTGTACTATGCGGTGACGGCGCCGGGCTTCTCGGACGCGGAAATCTATGAGCTGTCGACCCACCTGCGCCGCGAACTTCTGCTGGTTGACGGGGTGTCGGACGTGGCGCTTGCCGGTGTCCCGAACGAGGTGATCTATGTCGAGCCAGACCTTGCTCTAAGCTCTTCGCTGGGCATTCCGCCCGCTGCGATGGTCGGCGCCATGTCCAGTGCCAACGAAGTGGTGGACGGCGGCGCCCTCCAGGGGACCGATGGCCGTACGTTGCTGCAGCGCCCCGCAGGTTCGGACAGTGTGTCCGAGATCGCGGCGCTTTCGGTTGGTGTCGGCGGGCAGGTGATCAACCTGGCCGACTTCTCCCATATCTACCGTGCGCGTGAGGCCGACCCCGACCTGATCATTCGCCACAACGCACAAGAGGCCTTTACCCTCGGCGTGGCGGGCATCGCCACCGAGAACATCGTCGAGGTCGGCAAGCGTGTCGACGCCAAGCTGGACGAGTTGCGCGCGGGCCTGCCGATGGGCATCTCGGTTCAGTCGATCTATCGTCAGCATGCCGTGGTCGAAGAGGCGTCGAACGCCTTTCTCGTCAACCTTGCCATGTCGGTCGGCATCGTGGTGGCCGTGCTTGCGGTCTTCATGGGCTGGCGGGCGGCCATCGTTGTCGGGTCGACGCTGCTTCTGACCGTTGTCGGCACGCTGTTCTTCATGGCGCTTGGCGCCATCGAGATGGAGCGGATTTCGCTGGGCGCGCTGATCATCGCAATGGGGATGCTGGTGGACAACGCCATCGTGGTGGCCGAAGGCATGCAGATCGCCATGCGCCACGGCAAGTCCTCACGCGATGCGGCAACAGAGGCGGCTTCCAAGACGCAGATCCCGCTGCTGGGCGCGACCGTCATCGGCATCATGGCCTTCGCCGGGATCGGGCTGTCGCCGGATGCGACCGGGGAATTCCTGTTCTCGCTCTTTGCAGTGATCGGGATTTCGCTTCTGCTGTCCTGGGTGCTGGCCATCACCGCGACGCCGCTGCTGGGGCATTATTTCTTCAAGCGCGGCGCCGAGGGCACGTCGGATGGATATGACGGCGCCATGTTCCGCGGCTATGCTGCGGTGTTGCGGGCCTCGCTGAAACTGCGCTGGTTGGTGATCGTGGCATTGGTTGTCGGTACCGCCGTCTGCTATGCGCTGTTCGGTCAGATCAAGCAGCAGTTCTTTCCCGACAGCAACACGCCGCTCTATTTCGTGCATTACAAGCTGCCGCAAGGGTCGTCGATCCACCAGACCTCGGGCTCGCTTGCCGTGCTCGAAGACTGGCTTGTCGAACGCGAGGATGTCGAGGCCGTGACAGCCTTTGCCGGGCAGGGGGCCTCGCGCTTCATGCTGACCTATCAATCGGAGGATCCGAACCCCAGCTACGGCCACCTGATCGTCCGGGTCCGGACGCTTGAGGTGATCGAGGCGGAAATGGACGCGCTTGAGGCCTATGCCGCAACCGCCCTGCCACAGGGGGAGTTCCGCGTGAAGCGGCTGGCCTTTGGTCCGGGTGGCGGTGCGCCGATCGAGGTGCGGTTCTCGGGTCGAGATCCGAACGTGCTGCGCGATCTTGCGGATGAAGCGATGGCGCGGATGCAGGCGGCTTCGGACAACATCCTCAACCCGCGCCAGGACTGGCGCGAGCGCGAGCTGGTGCTGCGGCCGCTCTATGCCGAGGAACGGGCACAGGATGCCGGGATCTCCCGGACCGACATCACCGAGATCCTGCAGTTCGCCACCGAGGGCACCAGCGGCGGCACCTTCCGCGAACGCGAGCGGCAGATCCCCATCGTGATCCGCATGCCGCGCGACAGCGAACTGGCCCTGGCCGATCACATGATCTACTCGGACAGCGGCGGCACGCTTGTTCCGCTGCAACAGGTGATCGACGGCTTCACGTTTGAACCGCAGGACACGCTGCTGCACCGGCGCGACAGGGCCGAGGTCATCACCGTGGGCGCCGACATCCCGCGCAACATGACAGCCGCGCAGGTCCAGGCCGAGGTGCAGGCCACGATCGAAGCGATGGAGATCCCGCCCGGCTATGTGATGGAATGGGGCGGTGAGCTGGAAAGCTCGACCGATGCGCAGGCCTCGCTGGGCAAGCAACTGCCGCTGAGCCTGATCATCATGGTGCTGATCTCGGTGCTGCTGTTCAACGCGCTGCGCCAGCCGATCATCATCTGGCTGCTGGTGCCGATGGCGGTCAACGGGGTCAGCCTGGCGCTGCTGGGGACGGGCCTGCCCTTTACCTTCACGGCGCTGCTGGGGCTGTTGTCGCTGTCGGGCATGCTGATCAAGAACGGCATCGTCCTGGTGGAAGAGATCGACCTGGCCCGCGAAGCCGATCCTTCGCTGCCGCTCAAAGATGTCATCGTGACGGCCTCGACCTCGCGTTTGCGGCCGGTGTTCCTGGCGGCGGCGACGACGATCCTGGGGATGCTGCCGCTGTTGTCGGACGCCTTCTTCCAATCGATGGCGGCGACGATCATGGGCGGGCTGGCCTTTGCCTCGGTCCTGACGCTGATCGCGGCACCGGTGCTGTACTATATCTTCTTCAAGCGCAGTGCCGCCAAGGCAGCCGCCGCGCATGCGGCCTCTGCCTGAAGCAAGAGAGCGCTTCGAAAACATGACGGCTGGCCCCGGACAGGGCCAGCCGTCAAGACCCGGCCTCAAGACCAGCGCCGGGGCCTTCCGACTACCGGCTGCCCCCTTCTCCGACGATCATGAATGGCGCCCAGTATGATGGGTGCCGCTCCCGCGCCGTGGCGGTGGGATCATCCAGGATTGCCAGCATCGCCCGTCGCAAGGCCTGCGCGCGTCCCAGGGCAGGCGCGGCGTCCAACTCCTGCATCAACCCGGTGGTCAGCCGGGTCGCCGCGTCGGAATAGACCGGCCAATGCGACACCAGAAGGTTGCGCGCACCGGCATAGAAAAAGGCCGCCGCCAGCCCGGTCAGCCCCTCGGCATCCCGATCCTCGCCAGCGGCGGTATTGCAGGCCGACAGCATGACGAAATCTGCATCCAGGTCGAGCGCGGCAATCTCCGGGCTGGTCAACAGCCCGTCGTCCCCATCCCCCGCCGCGTCCGGCGGTGTCAGCACAAGCGCCGCGCGGTTCGCCCCGACCTCGCCCGCGACCAGCCCATGCGTGGCAAAGGACAGCACCGCGTAGTCGCGCAACCGGCCCTCGGCGCTCAGCGCCTTGATCGCGGTTTCGGTCGCCCGATCCTGGGTCAGCAGCGTCGCGCCCTCGGAAAACCGCGCCGCGATGGCGTCCAGTTCACAGCGGGTGTCGGGCAGGGCGGCAAGTGCGCTGACGGCGGCGCTGTCACCCAGCACCCCGCGTTGGGACAGGTGCAGCGCCGCCGTTGGTGGCACGCGGGCCGTGATCCGGGTGCAGTCAAAGTCGACAGGCCCGGCGCTCTGGACGCCGATCAACGGATCGCCGACGCCAAGGAAACGCTCGGGGCGGGGTGTATCGCTGCCGCTGTTGCGGCGCAGGCCGACAAAGCTCGCCACGCTGGGCGCGACGGTGACCGCCATGTCGCGCATCAGCCAGGGGGCCTCCTGCACCGGGGTGTCTTCGGGTGTTGGCTGCGTCACCATCAGGTTGAAGGGCATGGCGATCAGCGTTGAATCCGGCACGATGACCAGAGAGTCGATGCCACCGGGAATGGCGTCCAGCGGCAGCGGCTCCAACAGCGCCGCGTAGGCCGCATACGCCGCGCCGTAGTCGAAACCGTCCTTCGGTGTCGCGCCGGACCCTGTGGACACAAGCGAAACACCCCCCCGTTGATCGCCCGTGGCGCGCATCCCGGCGCAGTGCGGATCGGTCAGCGCAGCGGCACAGCGCAACCGCAGGGCCAGCGCCGCAAGATCGCCCTCGTGATAGATCGGCAGCGCGGCAAAGCCCGCACGGGTGAGCAGGAAGGCCGCGCCAAGCTGGTTCATGCCGCCGTCCGCCGGGACCGGGCGCGTGGCAAAGAGCACCAGCGCCTCCTTGTTGTCCAGAACCTCGATCGCCTCGTCCAAGGTTGTTTCCGCGCCGCCCAGATGCGCAGTATATTCGGGAAAACCGCCCTCAAGCTCGGCCTCCATGCGGGATATCCGGGCATCTGCCGCGTCGATGGCCGCGCGGGCCTTTGTCACCGGCGCGCCGGTCGACAGCTTCACCATCAGGTCGGCAGAAAGGTCGTCGCGCTGCGCCCGGGCATCCTGCAACTGCCGCAGCAGCCCCGCGACGGGGCGGTCGCCCAGCGTCCGGCGCAGGTTGGCGCTTTGCACCTCGGCCCCGACGCGGGCGCGGTTGAGCCTGGTGGCAAGGCCGAAAGCCTCGTTGAACAGGGGGCGTCCCACTTCCGCGCCGGCTTCATGTGCGGCGGACAGGGCGGTTTGCAGATGGGCAAGGATGTCGTTCTGCCGCTCGGCCAGGCGCAGGGTCGGTGCCCCGGCCCGCAAGGTCTCGGCCCGGCGGAAATGGTCCAGCGCCGCCAGCCGGTTGTCGCGCCGATCCTCCAGGATGGCCAACACCCGAAGCGCATCGATCTGCCAGTTCGGCTCGCCCGCGGTATCGGCCAGCGCAAGCGCCGCCTGCGCCTCGGCCACGGCCGCGTCGAAATCCCCGACAGAGAAGGCCGCGTATGTCCGGTTGATCGCCGCGCCGAAATCCCGCGCCCGCAGCACCATCGGCGCCGGGCTGCCCACCTGGGTGTTCCGCGCCGCGACCAGCGCTGCGGTCACGGCCTCTGGCACCGGTTCGCCGCGTCCTTCGTGGATGGCCACAAGTCCTTCGAGGATCATTTCATGCACCGGGTCGGTGGCGGCAAGAGTTCGCAGGGCAAGGCTGCGGGCGCGGGCCAGCGTCAGCCGCGCCTGGGAAAAGGCCCCGGCCTGAACCTCCAGCGCGCCAAGGCGGGCCAGCAGATAGGCAAACCCCGGGGCATTGCCCTGTCCCGCCGCTTCGCCAAGGCCCAGCGCGGCACGTGTGACGCCAAGCGCATCCTCGGTGCGCCCCTGTTCGGCATAGAAATCCCCCAACCGGGTCAAGATGTCCGAGCGCAGATCGTCCAGCGCCGTGCCCCCGGCCTCGGCAATCCGCAGGGCGTCGACAAAGCCTGTCTCGGCGCGGGTCTCTGCGCCCGGAGTGGCAGAGGCAATCGCGGCAAGGGCGGCCAGGGCCCCGGCAAAGCGGCGGCGATCCTGCGGCGGCAATTGGCCCGGGTCCAGCGCACGGTAATGGTCGATCACTGCCTGCCAGGCCGCTTCGGCCCGGTCCCGGTCACCGGCGGCTTCATGGCTGCCCGCCAGCGCTTCCAGCGCTGCGGCGTGCTGCGGGTGGCCCTCGACCGCGGTTGCGATCTCGGCCGCGCGTCGGGCCAGGGCTGTGGCGAAACCGGCGTCGAAAAAACGCTCCTGCCGGAAAACATTGCTGCCCAGGATCAGCGTCTCGACCGGGTTGGCCGCGCCGAAGTTGCCGCCCGGCACGGCGGCAAGAAAGGACGGGGGCAGCGCGAGCACCCGCTCCAGCCACGGGCGGGCGGCGGTCACGTCCTGGCCGGTATCGCCAGAGTCGCTGTCACGTCCAATGGTCAGGGTGCGGGCCAGCATCAGGGTGGTGATGGCGCCCAGAATATCGTCCGGGTCGGTCACAGCCAAAAGCGCCTCGCCGGCGGTGGCGGCACCGCCCATGTCATTCGCGGAATAGGCGGCGAGGAACTGCGAGAAATGCTCTTGCCGCGCGGCCTGGCGGGCAGGGGCTGCGGCGAAGAGCGCCTGCGCTTCGGTATTCCAGGCGGCATTGGCCGCACCGGCGTCACCGGTGGCAGCGGCGCGCCGTGCCAGTTCGGCGGCCGCATTTTCGCGCCGGGTTTCGTGCCCACGGGGCAGAGGGGCAGGGGCGCCCGCCTGGTCGAGGACCCCCAACACGAGGTGCGCGCGCACCGGGTCATTGGCAACCAGATAGGCCTGCACCACAACCGCCAATGCGGCCAGCCGCACGCCCATGATCTGGCTTTCGGGACCTGCCATGCCGGTGTCGTCAAGGATGGCCGAGACCAGCAATCTCGATGCGAGCGAGGCCTGCTGATCGGCCAGTGCCGCCGCATAGTCCAGCACGGCGGGGCCGGTGGGCAACATCACGTCGGTTCGCCCGCCGTCGCGATGCGCGGCATGGACCGCGGCCAGTGCCGGGCGCGCGGCTTCCGGCACGGGGTTTTCGACGACCTCTGCCGCGGCTGCAACGGCGAGGATTGCAAAACCCCAAGCCGCCACCAAAGCGCCAGATCCCAACCGCCGCGGCGAGAAACGCCCGGTGTAGCGGTGGGGGTGCGGGCTTCGTCTGGCGCGCGGCATCGTCTGGCTTGGTCCGACGGTTGAGGAACGTGTTGCAGCCAGACTAGGGGATAACGCGTGCCAGGGCCAGTTTGCCAGAAATCTGTCGGGTGTTGTCAGGCCGCTCCGGGCCGCCGGGTGCGGGCGCGCAGCGCTATGACGCCCTGGCCCAGCTCCAGCGTATAGGCTTCGAGGTCCGCCAGTACCGCATTGGCGGCGGCCATATCGCGGGCCTCGACCGCGTCGGTCAGGGATGTGTGCAACGCAACGATGCGTTCGCGCGAACGGGCGGTGAAGGTGATCATGTTCATCAAGGGCTGCATCGCCTCGACCGCGCCGGCCAGCTGGTAGGACAGGATCGGGTTGCCCGCCGCATCCACCAGCGCCCGGTGCAGTGCCACGTCCGAGGTACAAAAGGCCTCGTCGCTGAGATCGGGCGAGCCCTGCCGCGCGATCTCTTCGCGCATCTTTGCCAGATCGTCGTCGCTGCGCCTTGCACAGGCCAAGGCGGTGACCGAGGTCTCCAACGCATAGCGCGCCTCGCAGGCGACAGAAAACGCCACGTCGTTGATCGACAGAAGCAAGGTCGAGGTCGAGGCATGCTGCGCCTGCGCCTCGTCATAGGACAGCCGCCGCACAAAGGCACCGCCGAAAGCCCCGCGTTCAGTGCGGATCAGCGATTGCGCCGCCAGCCGTTTCAGCGCCTCGCGCACCGTGGGACGCGACACGTCAAAGGTCTCGGCCAGGTCGGTTTCCGAAGGCAGACGGTCATCCGCCGTCAACTCTCCGGTCAGGATGGCATCCCTGAGCGACTTGGCAATCTGGGCGGGCAGATCCGCTTTTTTCTTCGGCTTCGTTTTTTTCATTTGTCTTACATTTAAATGTAAGGCAATTTATAAGCCAGACTCACCTTTCGGGCAAGACCCGGGGTACGGGTGGTGGCATTTCGGGGGGACGATGCTGACATTGCGCAACATAACCTTCGGGCGCGTGCATTGGCTTTTGTTCTTTGCCGGGGTGCTGACCGGGTGGGTGCTGCTGTTTGCAATGGCGATCCCGGCCGAGGTCCGCGCGCTTGAGGTCACCTATGGTGCGGCGCTGATCGAGATGCTTTGTGGCGGTGCGCTGGGGGCCTCGGGCTTTGGTCCGTCTCTGGCGATGTGGGTGCTGATGTCGGCGGCGATGATGGCGCCGACCGCGCTGCCGGCGCTCAGGACCTATGACAACCTCGGCCATGTGACCACGACTGGCTTTGGCCGCTTGATCGGCGGCTACCTGGCTGTCTGGCTGGGCTTTTCGGTGCTGGCGGCGTCGGCGCAGGTGGCGCTGCATGACCTCGGGCTGCTGGGTGCGCTGGGTCAAAGCCTGTCGCTGCCGTTGACCGTGGCGCTGTTGATCGGCGCGGGGGCCTATCAGTTCACCCGCTGGAAGGACGCCTGCCTGTCGCGCTGCCGCGCGCCGCTGACCTTCTTCATTCAGCATTGGGAGGAGGGGCCGTTCCGCAACGGGCTGCGGCTGGGCGCGGATTGCGTGGGGTGTTGCTGGGCCTTGATGCTGCTGGGCTTTGTCGGGGGCACCATGAACCTGGTGTTCATGGGCCTCGCGATGGTGCTGATGACATTGGAAAAACTGCCCGACATCGGGCGCTACCTGACCAAGCCGTTGGGCGTGGGGCTGATTGCCGCGGGCCTGGCGCTGCCACTGATCTCATAGGGAGGAGACACCGACATGGCACTGGACGCGACACAGATACCGGACTGGACGCTCAAGGGCGAGCTGATCCTGAATTGCAATTGCACGGTCTTTTGCCCCTGCGTCGTATCGCTGGGCAAGCACCCGCCGACCGAAGGCTATTGCCAGGCCTGGGTCGGCATCCGCATCGACGAAGGGGCTTATGGCGACGAAAGCCTTTCGGGGCTGAACGTCGGCCTGCTGATGGATATTCCCGGCAACATGGGACGCGGCAACTGGAAGGCCGCGGCCTTCATCGACGAACGCGCCAGCGAGGCGGCATATGACGCGCTGGTCGCCATCTTCTCGGGCGCGGCGCGCGGCACGACGGGTCTCTTCGGCATGCTGGTCAGCGAATTTCTGGGCGCGGAACGCGCGCCGGTGGTCTTCGAGACCGAAGGCAATGCCCGTCGCCTGATGGTGGGCAAGAAGATCCAGGGCGAGGTGGTGCCGGTCACCAATGCTGCTGGCAAGGAAACCGTGATCACCAATACCGACTACTGGATGGGCCCGGACATCACCGTCGCCACCGCTACCAAGGCGCGGGTGCGGGCCTTCGGGCGGGTCTGGGATTTCGAAGGCCGCTCTGCCGAGATATGCCAGATCGACTGGCGCGGGCCGCGTTAGGGCGGGGGCGGTTCGATGCAACAGCATTTCGATGCCATGCCGCCTGGGACAGCCAACCATGTGCCGCTGTCGCCGGTCTCTTTCCTGACCCGCGCGGCCACGGTGCACGGCGACCGCTTGGCGGTGATCCAGGGCGAGACACGCCGCACCTGGGCCGAGGTGGGCGACCGCATCCGCCGCGTTGCGGGTGGGCTTGCCGCGCAGGGGATCGGGCAGGGCGACACGGTCACGGTGATCGCGCCCAATTGCCCCGAGCTGTTCGAGCTGCATTTTGCCGTGCCGATGGCGGGCGGCGTGTTGTCAGCGTTGAACACCCGGCTTGAGGCCGAGACCATCGCCTATATCATCGACCATTCCGATAGTGCGCTGGTGATTGCCGGGACCGGACAACTGTCGCTGATACAGGCCGCGCTGGACCTGGCCGCGCGCAGCCCCAAGGTGATCGAGGTTTCCCTGCCTGACGCCAAACCCCAGGGTCCGAGCTATGCCGACCTGCTGGAATCCGCGCCGTTTTGCGGCGACGGTCTGCCCGTCGACGAATGGCAAGCCCTGGCGCTGAACTACACCTCCGGCACTTCGGGGCGGCCCAAGGGCGTGGTCTATCACCACCGCGGCGCCTATCTCATGGCGCTTGGCACCGTGGCGGCCTGGTCCATGCCGGAAGTGCCGGTCTACATGTCCGTGGTCCCGATGTTCCATTGCAACGGCTGGGGGCATTCGTGGATGATGGCGGTGCTGGGCGGCACGATGGTCTTTCCGGACTCCACCGCGCCCGAGGACCTGTTTGCCGCGATCCGCGTTCATGGCGTGACCCATTTCGGCGCTGCGCCCATCGTGTTGCAGATGCTGGCCGAAAGCCCCGCCGCCCCGACACAGCCCCTGTCACCGCCGCTGAAGGTCATGACCGCCGGCGCCCCGCCGCCGCCCGCAATCCTTGAGAGGATGGCGGCGCTGGGGATGGACATCATGCATGTCTACGGGCTGACCGAAAGCTATGGCCATATCTCGCAGTGCCTTCCGCGCGACGCGTGGGACGTGCTCGATCCCGCGACGCAAGCCGCGCACCGCGCCCGCCAAGGGGTGTCCCTTCCGATGGTGCAGGCGGTGACGGTGCTGGATCGGGATACCGGCGAACCGGTGCCCTGGGACGGCGAGACGCAGGGCGAAATTGCCATTCGCGGCAACACCCTGATGAAGGGCTATTACAAGGACCCCGACGCCACGGCGCAGGTGATGCAGGATGGCTGGTTCTGGTCGGGCGACGGGGCGGTGGTGCATCCCGACGGCTATATCCAGATCCGCGACCGGCTGAAGGACGTGATCATCTCGGGCGGCGAGAATGTCAGCTCGGTCGAGGTCGAGGCGGTGCTCTATCGCCATCCCGATGTTCAGACCGCCGCCGTCATCGCCCGACCGCATCCGAAATGGGGCGAGGCGCCCTGTGCCTTTGTCGAGCTGCGCCCCGGCGCCGAAGCCGACGAAGAGGCGATCATCGCCTTTTGCCGTCAGCACCTCGCTGGGTTCAAGACCCCGAAATCGGTGATCTTCGACCAGATCCCCAAGACCGCGACCGGCAAGGTGCAGAAATTCGAACTCCGCAACCGTCTCATGCAGAAGGGCTGATCCAATGGTCCTGCTTTCCCCCTCACGCCGCACCCGCCGCACGCCGTTTTCCGAAGGCGTCGAGGCGGCGGGCGTCAAGGCCTACACGGTCTACAACCACATGCTCCTGCCGACGATGTTCCGCAGCGTGGAAGAGGATTACCACCACCTGAAATCCGCCGTGCAGCTCTGGGACGTCGCCTGCGAACGGCAGGTGGAATTGCGCGGGCCGGACGCCGGGCGGCTGGTGCAACTGCTGACCCCGCGCGACCTGCGGCCGATGCTGCCGGGGCAATGCTACTACGTGCCCATCGTCGATGAGACCGGCGGCATGTTGAACGATCCGGTGGCGGTGAAACTGGCCGAGGACCGCTGGTGGGTCTCCATCGCCGACAGCGATCTGCTCTACTGGATCAAGGGGCTGGCCTATGGCTACCGGCTCGACGTGCTGGTCGATGAGCCGGATGTCTCGCCGCTGGCCATTCAAGGCCCCAAGGCCGACGATCTCATGGCACGGGTCTTCGGCGATCAGGTGCGTGACATCCGCTTCTTCCGCTTCAAGCACCTGGATTTCATGGGCCGCGACCTCGTTGTCGCGCGCTCGGGCTATTCCAAGCAGGGCGGGTTCGAGATCTATGTCGAGGGCGAGGACATCGGCATGCCGCTATGGCACGCGCTGATGGAGGCCGGGCAAACGCTTGACGTGCGCGCCGGGTGCCCCAACCTCATAGAGCGGATCGAAAGCGGGCTGTTGTCCTATGGCAACGACATGACCGACGACAACACGCCCCACGAATGCGGGCTGGGCCGGTTCTGCAACACCCAGACCGCCATCGGCTGTATCGGTCGCGACGCGCTTCTGCGGGTTGCAAAGGAAGGCCCGGTCAAGCAGATCCGGGCGCTGTCCATCCAGGGCGATCCGGTGCCGGGATGTGACCGCTACTGGCCGCTCAGGTCCGGGACCAAGGTGGTGGGCCGCGTGTCCTCGGCCGCATGGTCGCCGGACTTCAAGACCAATGTCGCCATTGGAATGGTGCGCATGACCCATTGGGAGGACGGGACAGAGCTGACGGTGGACACCCCCGACGGCCCGCGCCCGGCAATCGTTTACGAAACTTTCTGGAACTGAAGGAAATACCATGTTCAAGGCACTGCTCGTCGAGAAAAACGAAGAGGGCAAGACATCCGCCAGCGTCGCGCAGGTCAGCGAAGACCAATTGCCCGAGGGCGATGTGACCGTGGCGGTGGAATTTTCTACCGTGAATTACAAGGACGGGCTCTGCATCGGGCCGGGCGGCGGGCTGGTGCGCAATTATCCGCATGTGCCGGGGATCGACTTCGCGGGCACCGTTGAGGCCTCCGACGATGACCGCTACAAGCCCGGCGACAAGGTGGTGCTGACCGGCTGGCGCGTCGGTGAAAACCGCTGGGGCGGCTATGCCGAGAAGGCCCGCGTCAAGGCCGACATGCTGGTGCCGCTGCCCGAAGGGTTGGATACCCGCCAGGCGATGGCGGTGGGCACCGCGGGCCTGACGGCGATGCTGGCGGTGATGGCGCTGGAGGATCAGGGCATCAAGGACGGCCCGGTGCTGGTGACTGGCGCTGCCGGCGGCGTGGGTTCGGTCGCGACCGCGATCCTGGCCAAGCTGGGCCACGAGGTCGCCGCCGTCACCGGGCGCCCGGATCAGGCAGATTACCTGAAGGGTCTCGGAGCGTCGCAGATCGTTGCCCGCGAAGACCTGACCGAGGTGACAAAGAAGCCGCTGGAGGCCGAGGTCTGGGGCGGCTGCGTCGACGCGGTGGCGGGTGCCATGCTGGGCCGGGTGCTGAAACAGATGAAATACGGCGGGTCGGTTGCAGCCATCGGTCTGGCCGGTGGTGCCGCCATCGAAGGCGCGCTGATCACACCGTTCATCCTGCGCGGCGTCAACCTTCTGGGTATTGACAGCGTGATGCAGCCCTATGACAACCGCGTCCGTGCCTGGGGCCGGATCGCCAAGGACCTGCCGATGGACAAGCTGGAAGCGATGGTGCAACCGGCAACATTGTCAGACCTGCCGCAACTGGGCCGTGACATCCTGAAAGGCCAGGTCAAGGGCAGGGTCGTGATCGACGTCAACGCCTGAACGCCGAGATAACCGATCCGGGCCGCGTGAATGGGCCGCCCGGATCACCCCGCACGCAAGATGCCGAAAAACAGTGGCCCTGCGGTGGGCCGTTGTCGGCATCGGTGATTTTCACAGGATCAACCCTGAAATCTGCTGACGGTGACCGCGGTGCATTACAGGGCGCTTGGTATCACGCCTGTGCCGTCACCCGCCGAAGATCAGACAGGTCGTGGTGCCGAAGGCCACCACCCGGCCCTTGTCATCGGTCAGCTTGGCCTCTGACGTGCCGGTGCGCCGGCCCAGGGTGATCAACCGGCCTTCGCAACGATAGGTGTCGCCCACCACCGGCGCGCGGGTCAGGTTGGTCTTGACCTCGATGGTGGTATAGCCCCGGCCCGCGGGCAGGGCGGAATGCACCGCGCAGCCCAGCGCACTGTCCAGCACCGTCATCGCCCAGCCGCCATGCACGCCGCCCATCGGGTTGGTGAAACCGGCGGGCGGGCTGCATTCCCAGAGGACGCGGCCCTCTTCGGCCTCGATCATCCATTGGTTCGAGACGGCGCAGACCCCGGGGGCGGGCAGGTCGCCGGCCATGATCTTTTGAAACAATGCGATGCCGGACATCGACAGGATGACATCCTGCGGGATCGGTCCAAGTTGGGTGGGGTTGAACTGGGTCATGTCTCTTGCCTCTGCTGTCCGTCCTTGTTTGCCTCAAGGGTCTCTACATCGTCCTGTGTCGGCGGTGTCCAGCCCCGTTCCGAGCGTTCGTGGAAGGCGCCCCGCCCACGGGCGCGGATCTGTTCGGCCTGTTCGTCCAGCAATTCCCTGGCCCGGTCCCGATAGGGCACGTTTTCATGGTTGGGAATGTCGGGATCATAAAGCCCCGCCAGTTCACGAAGCGTCCGTTGGCTTTCGGCCACGAAGCCGCGCGCCGCGCGTTCGGCGTCAAACGGATGGGCACCAAGCGCTTCATAGACCGACCGGCCCGTGCGCACCGCGCTGTCAAAGGTGTCGCGGATGATGTCGCGACAGCCCGCGCCCCAAAGCTCGTAAACATGGTCGCGGTCCATTGCGCGGGCGGTGATGTGGACATGGGGGTAATGCTCGCTGACATATCGGGCCAGCTCCGTGGCGCGGTGCTTGTCGTCAATGGCGATGACCAGCACCCTGGCCTCTTCGATCCCGGCGGCATGCAGCAGGTCGGGCCGGGTCGCATCGCCATAGAAGGCGCGCACGCCGAAGACGCGCAACCGTTCCAGCATCTCGGCGTTGTGGTCCAGAACGGTTGTCTCGTGTCCGGCGCTCAGCAGCATGCGGTTGACCACGCTGCCGAAGCGGCCATGACCGGCGACGATGATGTGGCTGGGCGCGGTGATCTCGTCGGCTTCGCGCGGTTCCAGGGATTCATAGCGCGGCAGCACCACCTTTTCGTAGAGGATGAAAAGCAGCGGCGTCAGCATCATCGACAGGGTGACGATCAGCGTCAGGCGCGGGGTGATGTCGGGCGGCAACACGGAACTGGCCGAGGCAAAGGAGATCAGGACAAAGCCGAACTCGCCCGCCTGGGCCAGCCCCATCGTCATCAGCCAGCCCTGTTCATCCCGGACCCGGAAGATGCGCGCCAGCCCCATCAGGACAGCGGCCTTCAGCGCCATGACCCCCAGCGTCAGCCCGACAATCAGGACCGGCTCCGCCGCCAGCAGGCCAAAGTCGATGCCCGCCCCGACAGTCATGAAGAACAGGCCCAGCAGCAGGCCGCGGAACGGGTCGATATCGCTTTCCAGCTCGTGCCGGTATTCGCTGTTGGCCAGCACCACGCCGGCAAGGAAGGTGCCAAGCGCCGGGGACAAGCCCACCATCGTCATCAAAAGCGCGATGCCGATGACAAAGGTCAACGCGGCGGCAATGAAGATTTCGCGCAGGTTGGCCTGGGCGATGAAGCGAAAGGCCGGACGGGTCAGGTACATCCCCATCGCGATCACCAGCGCAATGGCCCCCAGCGTGACCAGCGCCGTCTGCCAGCCCGCCAGCCCGTCGACCAGTGACAGCGTCGCGCCGTGATCGCCTTCGGGCGCATGTCCGTCGCCCTGGGACATCAGCCCCGGAAGCGCCAGCAGCGGAAAGAAAGCCAGCATCGGGATCACCGCGATGTCCTGGAACAGCAGGACCGAGAACGCGGCCTGACCGCCATCGCTTTTCATCAGGCCCTTTTCGTTCAGCGTCTGCAACACGATGGCGGTGGAGGACAGCGCAAAGATCAGGCCGATCGCCACCGAGACCTGCCAGACCTGGCCAAAGGCCAAGGCCGCCGCCGCCACCAGCGCCGCCGTCACCCCGACCTGAAGCCCGCCCAGCCCCAGCAATCGCGCCCGCATCGCCCAAAGCAGGCGCGGCTCAAGCTCAAGCCCGACGAGGAACAACATCATGACCACGCCGAACTCGGCGAAATGCTGGATCGAGATCACGTCCACATGCAAAAGCGCCAGCAGCGGGCTGAGTACGATCCCGGCAATGAGGTAGCCCAGCACCGAACCCAGCCCCAGCCGCGAGGCGATGGGCACGGCGATCACCCCGGCAACCAGGAAGAGGAAGGCGAGCAGCAGGAAATCGGTCATGTCGGGGCGCCTTCCATCAGCGGCAGCGTGTCATGGGTCAGCACATCGGCCTTGTCGGCGCGGGCCCGGTCCAGCCGGTCGTCGCGCAGGCCTTCGAGCAGTTGCACGAAGCCCAGGGCATGGGGCGCGGGGTCGGCGGTCAGGGCGCCGAACTGGACGTAAGGCGGCAGGAATTTCATCTGGCACAGGCGCGCGGTCTGCTCGAACGGGGTCAGGAAGGTGCGCAGCTCATAAGTCTGGTAGCCGCTTTCACCATAGGCCTCCTGCGGCCCGCCGGCGGTCACCGCCAGCATCAGCGACTTGCCTTTCAGCCGGTCGCCCTTGTGCCCATAGGCAAAGCCGTGTTCGAAGGTCAGGTCGATCCATTCCTTTACCAACGCGGGCGCCGAATACCAGAACAGCGGAAACTGCAACAGGATCACGTCATGGTCGAGCAGGCGCTGCTGTTCGGTCTCGATGTCGATCGCATAGCGCGGATAGAGCGCAAAGAGATCGAGACTGGTGATCCCCTCCACCCCATGCGCGGCGCGCCACATCGCCGTGTTGACGCGGGATGCGCCGCGCCCGGGGTGGGCGAAAACATGCAGGACCTTGGCCATTCCGATTTCCTTGTGTTGCGCCTGTCAGGTCTCTGACCCGATTGGCTTTGCGCGGGCGATCAGGATCGATCCTGTCACGGCCGCCAGTGCCGAGGCCAGAAGGATCGCCAGTTTCACGCTTTCCAGCTGGGCGCCCTCGAAGGCGGCAGAACTGATGAAGATCGACATGGTAAAGCCGACGCCGGCCAGGAAACCCGCGCCGATCATCTGTTGCCAGCTGATTTCCGACGACAGACGCGCAAGCCCCAGCCGCGTGGCCAGCCAGACCATGCCGACGATGCCCAGCGGCTTGCCGATGTAGAGGCCCAGCATCACCCCCAGCGCCTCGGGGGCCATTGGCGAGAAGGACGAACCAAAGATCAAAAGCCCGGTGTTGAAGAAGGCAAACAGCGGCAGGATCATGAAGTTCGACCAGTTCTCAAGGGCCTCCTGCAGGTGGAACCCGGGTTCGCGCAACCGTTCAACCGCGTGCTGCAACCGCCGCACCGCGTTGTCGCCCAGGCTTGCGGGGTTGGCCTCGGCATCGACGATGGCGGCGGCTTGCGCGGCAATGCCGGTGGCATCCGCCGGTCGGCGCGACGGGATGGCGGCGGCGGTCAGCACGCCCGCCAGCGTGGCATGCAGGCCGGATTCATGCACGAAATACCACAGCACCACCCCGAGGATCATGTAAGGCATCCGGTTGTAGACCCGCCCCACCGCCAGCCCGACCATCACCGCCAGCACAAGCGCGGCCATCACGAAGGCGTCGAAGTGGAACCCGTGGCCATAGAACAGCGCAATGACAAGGATCGCGCCCAGGTCGTCCGCGATGGCCAGAGCCGACAGGAAAACCTTGAGTGACGTCGGCACCTTGTCGCCCAGAAGCGCCAGGATCCCCAGGGTAAAGGCGATGTCGGTGGCCATCGGCACACCCCAGCCGTGGGCCGTAGGTTCCCCCCAGTTCACGCCGTAGTAGATCAGCGCCGGGACCACCATGCCGCCAAGTGCGCCCAGCACCGGCAGGACCGCCCGTTCACGCGAAGACAGCTCGCCGAACACGATCTCGCGCTTGATCTCGATGCCCACCAGCAGGAAGAACAGCGCCATCAGCCCGTCGTTGATCCAGACTTCCAGCGACAGGCCGAAACCGGCCTCGCCGAAGCTGAAGGCAAACTCGGTGCTGCGCAGCTTTTCGTACCAGTCGTGGAAGCCCATGTTGGCCACCACCAGCGCCAGCACCGTGGCAAGGATCAGCACCAGCCCGGCCGAGGCCGCCCAGTGAAAGAAATCGCTGCTGGCGATGCCCAGGCGGAAGCCCAGCGGCTTCTCGATCGCCTCGATCAGCGAATCCTCGTCCCAGGCGCCTTCGTAGTACCGGTCGTCGATGAAGATCAGCGGCATCTGGACATTCGCCGACCGGCCCAGGCTGTCGCGGTCGGCGTCCAGTCGGTCGCGGGTCTCCGGCGCGTCAAGGTCGGCGTCAAAGCGGGCCATGTCCAGCCCCATCCGCCGGGCCAGGCGGGTCACGGCTTCGCGGGTGAAGCGCGGGCGGTGGTCGAACAGCGCCTGGTGCATGTCGAGGAACCGGCCCTGGCGTTCCGCGGCCAGCGCCGCCCGCGCGGCCATGTCCGAGCCGGTGGTGTCATCGACCGGCGCGATGAACCGCACCGCAACCGAGGCATTCTGAGCCCCGAAACGCTCGGGCGAGCGACCGACGATGTCGCGGATGCGGCGGGTGTGCGGGCAGGCGTAATCGACGTACCAGACGATCTGCACCTTGCCGCCACCATCCCCCATCAGAATGTCGCGGTCGGGATCAAACGGAAGATAAAGAGGCGGTGATGCCATCGGGCGGTCCTGTTGTCTGGGAGTGGCCGCGCAGGGCGACGGAAGGATGAGGGCGCGACAAAAGCCGCGGTATCAAGGCATCATGAAAGGCCCATGACGCCCGACACGTCAGCGTGGTAAGGGCCGGGCGTGGCCAAGGCAAGGCGATGTGCCCGGTTCATGCGGTCTCTTTCACCAGGTGGTCGAGGATGCGGGCATAATTCTCTTCCCCCTGGGCGCCGGTTACCAGGTGCTGGCGGGCAAAGATCATGGCCGGAACCCCGGAAACCCCGCGCGAGGTCCAGAATTGCTCTTTCTGGCGCACCCGGTCGGCCTTGTCGCCGCTCTCAAGCATCGCCCGGGCGTTTTCGGCATCAAGGCCGATCTCCTGCGCCACAGCGACCAGGACCGCCGGATCGTTGAGGTCGGCGCGCTGACCGAAATAGGCCCGCATCAGCGCCATGTTGGCCGCGTGTCCCTTGCCGTGATCCTGCGCCCAGTCGATCAGCTGATGCGCCCGGAAGGTGTTGACCATGCGCATGTCGTCGGCGAAGTCGAAGGTGAAGCCCAGGTCTTTGCCCAGCTCCGTCAGCCGGGTGCGGGCCTGTTGCGAGGCCTCGGGCGTGGTGCCGTATTTCGCGGCAATATGTTCGCGCAGGTTTTCGCCCTCGGGCGCCATCCCGGGGTTCAGCTCGAAGGGGTGCCAATGCACATCGATCGCGATATCGGCTTCCTGCGCAGCGCGGGCCAGCTGGTGATAGCCGATCACGCACCAGGGACAGACGACATCCGACACGATGTCGACGCGGATGGGGGTGTCTTCGCTCATCGGGGTAATCCTTCGCTATTGGCCGGGGTGTTGCAGGGGGAGGTGCGGTTGCAGGGCGCGAAATTCAACAGGTATATTCGATGTAACTGGCCATTTCGCACCGGCAGGCGCGGCATCTGGCAGAGACCGCCGAACCGGGCTCTGCGGCGGAACGCCTTGAATTCCGCGCCTCCATGCGCCAGAAACAGCCGCAACAGGCCGCGCAGCGGCAGGTCCCCCGCGCGACGGTATCATGCCGCCGGGGGCAGGGGATTTCGCCCCGGGGGCTGCGCCCGCTGACATGCAGGACGACGGAATTTGACAGAGACCAAAAGCAGTTGCTGTGCCCCGTCCCGGGACGCCCCGGGCAAGGGATCGGATGGACATGACACCGCCGCGCGCGAAACCGACGCGCCCGAGCGGGTGGCCATTCCCGGCGGTCGCGGGATGATCGGCACCAACCGACCCGAGCTTGCCATCGATGGCGAGGCGCCCCTGCGCCAGACCCGGATCAAGCCCTTCGCGATGGACGCCACCACCGTCACCAACGCGCGCTTCCGTGCCTTTGTCGCGGCCACCGGCTATGTCACCGATGCCGAGCGTTTCGGCAATTCCTTTGTCTTCGAAAAGCTCCTGCCCGAGGGCACGCCGCCATCGCGCGCGGTGGCCGCCGTGCCCTGGTGGCGGGTGATCGAGGGCGCGCATTGGGCCGAACCGCTTGGCCCCGGCAGCGGAGATGCGGTCGAGGATGATCACCCCGTGGTGCATGTCAGCTGGGCCGATGCCCAGGCCTTTGCCCGTTGGGCCGACGGGCGGCTTCCGACCGAGGCGGAGTGGGAACATGCGGCGCGCGGCGGGTTGGGCGACGTGCGCTTTCCCTGGGGTGACGAGGAGCCGAACGATACCGATTGCTTTCCCTGCAACATCTGGCAGGGCCGTTTCCCCGAGCTTGACCTGGGCCGCGACGGCTATCGCGGGACGGCCCCGGCGCGGTCCTTCGCGCCGAATGGCTATGGGCTGTACAACCTGGTGGGCAATGTCTGGGAATATACCTCGCAGGCTTTCAAGGTGAAATCCCTGAAGAAGTCCGTCCAGCGCGCCCATGCCGACAAGGTGGGCTACAAGCTGGGCAAGGGGGGGTCGTTTCTCTGTCATCCCAGCTACTGCTACCGCTATCGTATCGCTGCCCGTACGGGGACAAGTCCCGACAGTTCCACCTCGCACCAGGGGTTCCGCCTGGTCTATGATCTCTGACATTGCACGTCGGGACCGTTCGGGCCCCGACGCTTCGTCAGTCCGAGGTCGGCTCAGACGTCGATCACCACCTTGCCGAGGGCCTTGCCGCCGGTCAGGTGATCATGGGCTGCGCCCGCCTCCGCAAGTTCAAATCGCGTGTCGTCGACCAGCGGTGTCAGCGCGCCCGCGTCCACGATCTCGGCCAGCTTGGCGAGGATGTCGCCATGCACTTCGCGGCCCTGATCGTACAACATCGGCAGCAGCATGAAGACCACGTGCAGCGACAGGCCCTTGAAGTGGGCGGGCGACAGGTCGATCTCGACCAGCGCCACGGTCGTGATCACATGCGCGTTCAGCGCGGCCGCCTCGAAGGAATTGGTCATGTTGGCCCCGCCGACAGCGTCAAAGATCACGTCGAACCCGGCGCCGCCGGTCTGGGTGGCCACGTAGTCGGCGACCTTTTCCTGGGTAAAGTCGATGGGCGTCGCACCGAACCCTTCGATTGCCGCCATCTGCGCCGCGCCGCTGCCGGTGGCCGAAACCTCGGCACCGAAGTGACGGGCCAGTTGCACGGCAAGATGCCCGACACCGCCCGCGCCGCCCTGGATCAGCACCTTCTGCCCCTTGCTGACACCGGCGCGCGTCAGGCCTTCGTATGCGGTGATCCCGACCAGCGGAATGGCCGCGGCCTCGCGCATGGTCAGGCTCTTGGGCTTGTGCGCGATCAGCCGGGCGTCGGCGGCCATGTATTCGGCCAATGCGCCGGGAAGATCGGCAAGACCACCGGCGCAGCCATAGATCTCATCGCCCTTGGCAAAGCCGGTGACGCCTTCGCCGACCTCTTCGATCACCCCGGCAAAATCCATGCCCAGCACCGCCGGAAGGGCCGGCGAAAGCGGCAGGTCGGCGCCCATCGCCTTGATCATCGTGTCGACGGTATTGACGCTGGTTGCCTTGACGCGCAGCACCACCTGGCCGGGTTGCGCGGTCGGGCGATCAAGCTCGGCGGGTTCAAAGCTGGCTTCGGCGCCGTAGCTGTTGAGGATCATCGATTTCATGGCACAGTTCCTGTTTGAGTGACTTGCCAGTTGATTGCATATCCATGATTTCGATGAAATTGGGCATTCAATTACAACAGTTATCCGAATTTGGATATAATTTTCAGTACATGGCCGCACCCCGGAGCGGACCCGCGGCTTGCCTGATGCCTGGTGATTGTCGTCGAAAGACGAATTGTGATGCTGGAAATTGCCGGTTTATTCAGGGATGAGCCCGTTTCATATTCATGCCAAGCCCGAAAGGCCCCATGTTCAAGGAGGTTCCAGATGTTGGACAATTCAGCAGGATCGGCGTTTGCACAGATCAACCGCGCCTATGGTACGGTGTTCCGGCCCGGCAAGCTCAGCATCGGGTTGGTGGCGCCGCTGGACAACCACGCGAACGATCCGGTCCCCGACCTGGCCCGCCATGTCGAGCGGGCGCAACTGGCTGATGCGCTTGGCTTTGGCGCGCTCTGGCTGCGTGACGTGCCGTTCAACGTGCCGTCCTTTGGTGACGCGGGACAGGTGTTCGACCCCTTTGTCTATCTCGGGGCGCTGGCCACCGCGACGCGCGACATCGCACTGGGTGTGGCCAGCATCGTGCTGCCCCTGCGCCATCCGGCGCATGTGGCCAAGGCGGCGGCTTCTGTCGATGTGCTTTCGGGGGGGCGGCTGCTTCTGGGCGTGGCCTCGGGCGACCGGCCCGAGGAATACCCGGCGCTGGACATGTCCTTTGCGGATCGCGGCGCGCGGTTCCGCGACAGCATCGATTACATCCGTGCCGTGGCCGGCAGCTACCCGCAGGCAAGGACCGCGCATGGCACGCTGTCCGGCGGCATCGACATGTTGCCGAAACCGGTGGGTGGGCAACTGCCGCTGCTGATCACCGGCGGCAGCCAGCAATCCCCGGACTGGCTGGCGCGGCATGGTGACGGCTGGATGACCTATCCGCGCCCGATCGCGCAGCAACGCCAGGTGACCGAGGCTTACCGCGCCGGCACCCGCGCCGCCGGAGTGCCTGACAAGCCGGTGATGCAATCGCTCTATGTCGATCTTGTCGACGACCCTGCCGCACCCGCGCGTCCGATCCACCTCGGCTTTCGCTCCGGCATCGATGCGCTGCGCGACTACCTGGTGGCGCTGGAAGAGATCGGCGTGAACCACGTGGCGCTGAACCTGCGGTTCAACGGCGCGGAAATCGAACAGACATTGCGGCAGTTGGCAGATGGCCTCTTGCCCCGCTTCAACACCAAGGATGAACAGAGATGACCAAGACGATCCTCATCACCGGCTCGACCGACGGCATCGGGCGTGCCACCGCGAAACGGCTTGTCCAGGATGGGCATACGGTCCTGTTGCACGGCCGAAGCCGGGCCAAGCTTGACGTCGCGATCAAGGACACCGGCGCGGGCGCGGGATATGTTGCGGACCTGTCGTCGGTTGACGGCGCCCGGAAACTGGCCGCCGCGGTGCGCGCCGATCATCCGCGCCTCGACGTGTTGATCAACAACGCCGGTGTCCTGAAAGCGCCACAGACGACAACGAACGAGGGCTTTGACCTGCGCTACATGGTCAACACCATCGCGCCCTATGCGCTGACCCTCGCGCTGCTGCCCATCATGGGCGGCGATGCCCGCGTGGTGAACCTGTCCTCGGCGGCTCAGGCCCCCTTCGACCTTGCCGCGTTGGACGGCGGGCAGAGCCTTGGCGCACAGGCGGCCTATGCCCAGAGCAAGCTGGCCATCACCGCCTGGACACAGGCATTGGCCGAAGCGCATCCCGAAGGGCCGTCGTTCTACGCGGTCAATCCCGGCTCGCTTCTGGCGACGAAGATGGTCAAGGAAGGGTTTGGCGTCGCGGGCAGCGACATCGGTATCGGCGCCGACATTCTTGCGCGGGCAGCAACCTCGTCCGAGTTCCAGGGCCGCTCGGGCGCCTATTTCGACAATGACGGCGGGCGCTTTGCCGACCCGCATCCCTTTGCCCGCGACGCAGCCAACCGCAAGGCGCTGATCACGCGGCTGGACGCGATCCTCGACCGCGCCTGAACCCTGTTCAGGCCGCCGTGCGCCACGGCGGCCTGCGCCCGATGTTGTCGACAAGGAAATCGATCAGCAGCCGCACCTTGCCGGTCAGCACGTTGGACTTGGGGTAGACCAGCCAAAGCGCGGTTTCATCCGCCACGCGCCAGTCGGGCAGCACCCGCACCAGCGATCCGTCGCGGATCGCCTCGGCCACGTTCCAATCGGCATTGACCGAAATGCCCAGCCCCGCAGCACAGGCCAGCCGATGGCTGGCCCCGTCATCGATGGTGATGCGGCAGGGATCATTGGCGGGCTCGAATTGCACCAGCTCACCACTTTGCGAGACCAGCGCAAGATTGCGCTCCATTGTTCGAAAGGCAATGAAGTCATGCTCTTGCAGGTCGGCGGGGGTTTGTGGCGTGCCGCGCCGCGCCAGGTAGTCGGGCGAGGCGCAAAGCACCAGGTCCACATCCGCCAGCTTGCGCGCCTTCAGGCTGCTGTCATCCAGGACGCTGTTGCGCAGGGCGAGGTCGAAACTGCCTTCGAGGAGGTCGAAGGGCAGATCGGACAACCGCAGGTCAAGATGGATGCCGGGATTCTGGGCCAGGAACACGGGCAGAAGCGGCGTCAGGTGCAGCTGGGCAAAGCTGCTGGAGGCAGCAAAGCGGATGGTGCCCTGGGCGCGCGGCTTGCCATGTCCCAGCGCGGCCATCGCGGCGTCCTGCTGGGCCAGGATCTCGCGCGCGAAAGGCAGGAACTCCTGCCCCTCGATCGAGATCGAAACCTTGCGCGTCGACCGGTGCAGAAGCTGCGCGCCGACCTCGGTTTCCAGCTTGGCCAGCCGGGTGCTTGCCACTGCGGGTGCCAACCCGAGATCACGGCCCGCCGCGCTGATGTTCAGTTTTTCCGCCGCACGGACGAAGAGTCTCAAGCCGTCGGTGTCCATGTAGGTTTTTCGCTTCTCCATATTCTGCCCGCTTCTGCGCGCGCATTGTCTTGCCTACGTAGATTGTTTTGCCTCGGTGTCCACGGGTTTGCCCTTCGGCGCCGGGAAGCGGATGGCTTTACCGGCGGGGTGCGATGAGGTTGGCCATCAGTCGGAAGGCCCCGGGCACAAGGTTCTCCATCTGGTGATGCAGGATCAGCGAGGTATGGACGTGGCGTCCGGCCCCGATATCCGCAACCAGCAACGCGCCTTGCAGGGGGGGCTCATCGGGGTCGGACATTTCGAGCAGCGGCCTATAGGCCGGGTCCCAGGACTTGGCAAAATACAGCCCGCGTTCCTTGACCCAGCCCTCCCAGTCCTTTGGCCCGATCCGGTTCGGTCCGTCAAGGATCGGGTGCCGGGCCAGGATGCGCACTTCGGCGGCCTGGTCGGTGACGCGCCAGCGCAGCGAGGGCTGGCCGATTTCCAGCCTGCGGGGCGGGATGTGATCAGGGTTCCAGTTGTCCCAGGGGCGGTGATAGAGCGTGACTAGCGTGCCGCCCGCCTCGACCCAGCGGTGCAGGCGCGGCATGATCTCGGCCAGCCCCGGGCGGAACCGCATGGCGAAGATGCCGATGACGATGCTGTCGAACCCGGCCAAGGCGGCGTCGCTGGCCAGGTCGGCGGGGGCAAGCGTGGTGACATCGGCACCAAGCGCCGCCAGCCAGTGATCCACCCGGTCGTTGCCGGCGCCGATATAGCCCACGCGGGCCTCTGGCACCGCCACGTCAAGCACCTGCAGGCGCACCTCTGCCGGGCGCATTCGCGCGGTGGGCGCAATATGGGGAAACGCGATGCGACGCAGGTCTTGCGCGTCTTGCCCGTCCAGCCGGACGGGCAGGGTATAGGCCCCGGGCGCGGCATTGTCGGGCAGGGTGAGCCGGACGGTGCCCTCTTCGGCGGTGGCCGCCCAACCGTCCGGTGCGGCCAATTGCACATCGGCCCCCACTGGCTGGATATCGCGGAAGCGGACCTCAACTTCGCGCTGTGCGGTGGCGAGGTTGACCAGCGCCACATGCGGCGTGACCGAGACGCTGCGCGCCGACAGGATGACCGGCTCGGCCTCCATTGGCATGCGGCAGGGGACTTGCAGGCCCTGTGCCCGGATCGTCAGCGCGATGGCCGGGGCGGTGGGTTCGGCGGGGTCATAGACGCTGCGATAGGGATCGGTCGGGCGGGTGTCAGGCGCAATCGACAGGCGGGTGTCATCGGCGGTCCAGCCTTCGGGCAGGTCCAGCGCAACCTCGACCTTGTCCGCTGCGCCGGCGTGGGTTTCCAGCGTCAGCGAGGTCTCCTGCCCGGGGACAAGAAAGACTTCGTCGGTGTGGCACCGGGCCTCGACCCCCAGGGCCAGGCGGATCACATGGCCAAGCTGGACTTCCTTGGCATCCAGCCGGTGCAGGATGTTGTCCGCCGCCGCCTTGGGGCAGGCCGCACGCGCGGCGCGGACCGTCGACAGCGCGGCAAGCGCGGCGCGGGCGACGGCGGGATAGTCGGGGAAGGTCTCTACGGCGGCATCAATGGCGGTTTGCGCGTCCTGCAACGGCTTGGCCATCGGCGCGGCGTGGGGCAGATCGGCCAGGTCCCCGAGTGTCGCGGGCAGGCCCGACGACAGGGCGCTGTCAGGTCCCGGCACGTGGCTGTCCGCAAGGTGCAATGGCCAGTCGCCCGTCTCTGCCAGCCCAGGCCAGCGGCCCATGCCCTGGGTCCGGTGGAGGGCGCGGGATTGCTGGCCGATGCGGTCCCAGGTCCAGCCGGTGGCCATGTCGCGCCCCGAGCCGTCGATCACCAGCGTCGCTGGCGGCGGCGGCAGGTCGTCGTCATAGGCCTGACCGGCACCTGAAGTCGCGGGAAGATAGAGCTTGGCCACCTGCCAGGGCGGCAGGGTCGAGGGAAAGTCGGGATCGGCGGCCGCGGCCATGACCTCATGCGCGGCCTGGGTCATGGCGCGGTGATGGCCGTGCTGGCCGGGCACGTCCAAGAAGGTCGGGCAGAGGATGTCGGGCCGTTCGGTGCGCACGATCTCGACGAAACGCGCCAGGGTGCGCTCATGCCCCCAATGGCCCAACGTGTCGGTGCCGCTTTTGGAAAAGCCGAAATCGGTGATCGGGTCCTCGGGGCTTTCCGAGTGCCAGTACATCCGCATGTTCAGGATATCGCAGGCGCGCTCCATCTCGCGGGTGCGCAGCGCGCCAAGGTCGGCGCCCGCCTCGGTGCCGATGTCGTTCTGGCCGCCTTCGCCACGGGTCGAACAGGCGTAGGACAGGTTGATGCCGTCGCGCAGGGACAGGGCGGCCAGCATGCCGGAATGCTCGTCATCGGGGTGGGCGCCCGACTGCATGAAGCGGATGACCGATGTCAGCGGGCGCAGCGCCCGCCAAAGCTCGATCATGCGGGGGTGGGCGCGGTCTTGGGCGATGCGGGACTGATCGGGTGTAAGCATGAGAGGGTCCTAGGACTGCGCCGCGATCTGCGGCATGAACACCTGGTTGAGGACAAGCGCGGCAGCCCCCAGCGTGGCCGTCATCCGGCCCGAGGCACCGCGCAGCAGGCGCGGCTGCGCCCGCCCGTCGCGTTCGGAAACCGAGCGCGGAGAAAGCTGTATCGAGGCAAGGAGGTGGTCAAGGATGGCATCGGGCATGGCGCCGCCCAGGATGACGGTTTCGGGGTCAAACAGGTTTTCCACGATGGTCACGGCGGCGGAAAGCGGCTCGACCGCCGCGTCCAGCCAGCCCAGCAGCACCGGGTTGCCCAGATCGTAGAGGCGGGTGATTTCCTCGCCGCTGGTGACTTCGATCCCCGCGCTGTGCAGGGCACGCTGGACCGACCACCGGCTGACCATGCTTTCCAGCGGCACCGTGCCGCCCCTGCAGGGCACGGGGATATGGCCGATCTCGCCCGCATTGCCCTGGGCTCCGGCTATCAGCCGGCCCTTGAAGACCGTGCCAAGACCCAGCCCCTTGCCGAAATAGAGAAAGCCGTAGCTGTCCAGCCCCATTGCGACCCCGGTAATACGCTCGGCCATGGCGGCGGCATTGGCGTCGTTCTCGACCACCACGGGCAGGCCCAGCGCCTCGGCAAACCAGGTGTCGGGCGGGGTGTCCTGCCAGGTGTCCAGCTCGGTGCCGGTGCCGTCGATGCCGGTGCGACCGAACGGCCCCGGCATCACAACGCCCGCCCCGAGGATGCGGTCCTTCGGCGTCCTGGAGGCCGCGATGATCCTGTTGCACAGCGTAACGACCGCCCGGGTGACCGAGGCGCGATCGGTGGCGGGCAGGGGGGTGCGCCTGGACGTGATCGTCTTGCCGCAGAGGTCCAGCACCGCCGCAAAGACCGCGTCGGGCCGGATTTCCACCCCCAACGCAAAACCGCCCTTGCCGTGAAGTGAATACAGCACCGGCGGCTGGCCGCGCCCGGTGGCGCGTCGTCCGGTTTCAAGGATCAGCCCGTCGTCCAGCAGATCGGCGATGATATTGGACACTGCCTGGATCGACAGCCCCGAGGCGCGGGCGATCTCGGCGCGCCCGACCTCGCCGGACCTGCGGATGTGGCCCAGCACGACCTGCCGGTTGTGGCTGCGGGAGCGCAGGGCATTCGCGCCAACGACGATATCTGTCATCGAGATCATGGAACATGGCGTAGCGCACTTGACTTTAAAGCTCAATACAGTTGAGTTAATTGCAGTAGAAATGCGGCACGCCGTGGTTCAAGTGGCAAAGCCGATCCATAAAACGGGGAGAATATTCATGAATGTGAAGCGCTTGAAAGCTTTTGCCCTGGCTTCGGCCACCAGTATCGCGGCGCTGGCGGGTGGTGCCGCGAATGCGGTCGAGATCGAGTATTGGCAGTATTTCTTCGATGCGCGGGTCACCGCGATGGAACAGCTGATCGAGAATTTCCAGGACGCGAACCCCGACATCACGGTCAAGATGACCCATTTCCCCTATGCCGATTACCGCACCAAGGTGGCGGCGGCGATCCCGGCGGGTGAGGGGCCTGACGTGGTGCAATTGTTCTATGGCTGGTTGAATGACTATGTCGAGGCCGAGCTGATCCAGCCGCTGCCTGCGGATGTCTTTCCGGCGTCGAAGATCGACGCAGAGTTCTTTCCGATGGTCCAGGCCATGAAGGACGGCGACCAATATTGGGCGCTGCCCACTGCCGTGCGTTCGCTTGCGCTGTTCTACAACGAGCGGCTGATGGACGAGGCCGGTGTCACGCCGCCGACCACGCTGGATGAATTGATGGCGGCGGCCAAGGCCATGACCAAGCGCGACGGCGCGGGCAATATCACCCAGGTCGGCATGACCGCCGGGATGACCGCGCAGGATCACCATTGGTGGCGCGAGGGCCTGGTGCGGCAGATGGGCGGCGAGCCTTACCTCGACGACTACAAGACAGTGAACTACAACACCGAGGCCGGGCTGAAGGCGCTGGAATTCTACACCGGAATGTTCATGGGCGATGAGCCGGTCACCGCCATCGGTTTCATGGACGAGCCCCAGGCCGCCTTCAAGGCGGGCCGCGCCGGCATGCACATCGACGGCTCTTTCCGCATTGGTGCGCTGGCCGATATCCGCGGGCTGAAATGGGGGGTGACCGAGCTTCCGGCGACGAATGACGGCACGCGGTCGAATTATTCCTCATACTGGGTGAACGCCATCACCACCAAGGCCGAAGGCGAGAAATATGACGCGGCGGTCAAGTTCATGGACTATGTCACCTCGGACGAGGCGATGCAGATCTGGCTCGACGTGGTGGGGGAACTGCCGGCGAAACCTTCGGTCGGCATGACCGAGAAGAATGCCAACGATCCGGTCTTCGGGCCTTTCATCCGCGGGCTGGAGTATGCCCATACCACCAAGTTCGCCGATGAGAGCGCGCAGCGCCAGCAGATGGTCGAGATGGTCGAACGCATGCAGCTTCAGGGCATGTCCGCCGCTGACAGTCTTGCCGCTGCGGCAGAGGCCGAGCAGAAGATCCTCGACGAGTATCATTCCAAGTGACACCAAACGCCCCGGCCTTCGGGCCGGGGCATGCGCCGTCGGGAGGGCCGATGAAAATCTACCGTGATCTCACGATCCGTCAAAAACAGATCGCCTGGGCCTGGGCCTTCCTGGCCATTCCGGTGCTGTTTTACGGGATCATCCGCTTTTATCCGACCGGCAACGCCATCCTGATCAGCTTTCAGGATTGGAACCTGCTGGGCGACCGGACATGGACCGGGCTGGACAATTATGAAAAGCTGTTTGCCGACCCGGTGTTCTGGAAGGTCTTTCGCAACACATTCGTCTACCTGCTGCTGGGCACGCCGGTCAGCCTGGTGATCTCTTTCGTGGTCGCCTATCACCTCGACAAGACGCGGTTCATGCATGGCTTTCTGCGCATGCTGTATTTCCTGCCGTTCATGACCTCGGCGGTGGCGATGGCCTGGGTCTGGCGGTGGTTCTATCAACCTGTGCCTTCGGGGCTGTTCAACAACTTCCTCGCCTCGATGGGCATTGGCCAGATCAGCTTTCTCAACTCGACCACCAACGCGCTGCCGGCGATCCTGGCACCGGCGGTCTGGGCGGGGCTGGGGTTTCAGATCATCATCTTCATGGCCGGCCTGCGGGCCATTCCCAAGAGCTACTACGAGGCCGCGCGCATCGACGGCGTCTCGAACTGGACCGTGTTGTGGGAGATCACCCTGCCGCTGTTGAAGCCCACCATCGTGTTCATCGTGGTGTTTTCCTCGATCGGCTTCCTGCGCATCTTCGACCATGTCTACAACATGACCACCCAGAACCCCGGCGGGCCGCTGAATTCGACCAAGCCGCTGGTTCTGATGATCTATGAAACCGCCTTCAGCTCGTTCGATATGGGGTATGCAGCGGCACAGACCGTGGTGCTCTTCCTCGTCCTGCTGGCGGTCAGTCTTTTGCAACTGCGCATCCTGAGGGACCGCTGATGGCCGTCACCGAAAACATCGACATCAAGCCGACCTCTGACGTGCTTTTGCAACCGGGGTCGGGCAAGCCGCCGCGCAACATGGGCCAGATCATCCGCTTCCTGGTGCTGCTGGCGGGCGGGATCCTGATGGTGATGCCCATTGCCTTCATGATCTCGACCTCGCTGAAATGGCCGCATGAGGTCTACAACCTCAATTTCATTCCCGAAGAACCGACCATCGAGAACTATACTTATGTTCTGGAGGACGGGCGGTTTTATCTGTGGTTCCTGAACTCGATCATCATCGCGGTGATCACCACCATCTGCAGCGTGCTGTTCGACAGCCTGGTGGGCTACACGCTTTGCAAATTCCGCTTTCCCGGGCGCTACATCGTCTTCATTGCCATCCTGTCGACGCTGATGATCCCGACCGAAATGCTGGTGATCCCCTGGTACCTGATGAGCCAGCAGTTCGGTTGGCTGGACACCTATTGGGGCATCATGTTTCCCGGGTTGATGACCGCCTTCGGCACCTTCCTGATGAAGCAGTTCTTTGAAACCGTGCCGGATGACTTCATCGAGGCCGCGCGGATCGACGGGCTCAACGAATTGCAGATTTGGTGGACCGTGGCGATGCCGCTGGTCAAACCCGCGCTGGCGGCGTTGGCGATCTTTGTCTTCCTCGGCAACTGGACCGCTTTCATCTGGCCGCTGATCGTCACCAACTCGGTCGAGATGTACACGTTGCCGGTCGGGCTGTCGTCCTTCGGGGACGAGGCCGACGTGGCATGGGAGTTGATCATGACCGGGGCGGCGATCTCGACCATTCCGACGCTGGTGGTCTTCCTGATCTTCCAGCGGTTCATCATTCGCGGGGTTGTCATGGCGGGGCTCAAGGGATGAACGACACCTCGAAATTCCCCGATCCCACCTATCGCGACACGGTGCTGGCGCCGCTGTTCGAAGGGGTCAAACAGCATTACGCGGGCCATATGGGGGCGATCAACCAGGCGCATCTGGTGATGCTGTCGGAAACCGGCATCCTGGGCGCAGGAGAGGCGCGCAGCATCGCCGGTGCCCTGCGCGACATCGAGGCCGAGGTCGACATCGACGCGCTGCGCTATACCGGCGAGCACGAGGATTACTTCTTCCTTGTCGAGGCCGAGTTGCGGGCGCGGCTGGGCGATCTGGGCGGGGCGCTGCATACCGCGCGGTCGCGCAACGACATGGATCACACGCTGTTCAAGATGGCGCTGCGCAACCGGGCCGAGGCGATGCAGGCGCAGATCCTCGACCTGGCCCGCGCCCTTCTGGCCAAGGCAGAGCTTGAAAAATCCACGCTGATCGTCGCCTATACCCACGGCCAGCCGGCGCAGCCAAGCACCTTTGGCCACTATCTGGGTGCGGCGGTCGAGGTGCTCTTGCGCGATGCCGCGCGGCTGGATGCCGCCATCGACGCGCTGGGCCATTGCCCGATGGGGGCTGCGGCGATCACCACCTCAGGCTTTCCCATCGACCGGGCGCGGGTGGCCGATCTGCTTGGCTTCAAGGGGCCCTTGCTCAATTCCTACGGCTGCATCGCCTCGGTCGATTATGTCACCGGGCTTTATTCCGCGGTCAAGCTGGTCTTCCTGCACCTCGGGCGGCTGATCCAGGACCTGCAATTCTGGTCCGCTTTCGAGGTCGGTCAACTCTATGTGCCGAACGCGTTGGTCCAGGTCTCGTCGATCATGCCGCAAAAGCGCAACCCGGTGCCGATCGAACACATGCGCCACCTGTCCAGCGTGACCGCAGGGCGCTGTGACACGGTGATCAACACCATGCACAACACGCCCTTCACCGACATGAACGACAGCGAGGGCGAAGTGCAGCAAGCCGGCTACGCCGCCTTTGACAGCGGCGGGCGGGTGCTGCGACTTCTGACCGCGATGCTGCCGGCCTGTTCGATCAATGCCGACCGGGTGCGCGCCACGACCGAAGCCGCTTGTATCACCATCACCGAACTGGCCGATACGCTGGTGCGCGACGAAGGCCTGAGCTTCCGTCAGGCGCATCACGTCGCCGCCCGCACCGCCAGTGCGGTGATCGAGGCGGGCCAGCCGCTGGGCCAGGGCTTTGCCGCCTTCGCCGAGGCCTTTGCCGAGACGACCGGGCGTGAGACCAGCCTGACAGCCGAAGCTTTCGAGACCGCCACCGCGCCCGAAACCTTTGTCGCCTGCCGCAACCGCCCCGGCGGCCCCGCACCCGAGGCATTGGCCGAGGCCTTTGCCATTTATGACGCGCGCCTTGTCGCGCTTGCCACACACCAGGCCCGCCGGGTTACGCGGATATCCGATGCCGATGCCGCCCGCGCCACTGCCTTCGCCACGTTACTGGAGACCTGACCCTTGGCCACGCTTGCGATCCGAGACCTTGTGAAGCGATACGACAAGACCGAGGTGCTGCACAGCATCGGCCTTGAGGTCGCTGACGGCGAATTCGTCGTTTTCGTCGGCCCCTCGGGCTGTGGCAAATCCACCACCCTGCGATTGGTGGCCGGGCTGGAAGAGGTCACCTCGGGCAGCATCGAGATCGACGGCAAGGTGGTCAACAACCTCGAACCCAAGGACCGAGACATCGCGATGGTGTTTCAGAACTACGCCATCTATCCGCATATGACCGTGCGCAAGAACATCGGTTTCGGGCTGCGCAGTTCCAAGGCGTCCAAGGCGGAAAAGGCCGAGCGGATCGAAAGCGTCGCGGCGCTTCTGGGCATGACCGAATACCTTGATCGCAAGCCCAACCAACTGTCCGGCGGGCAGCGTCAGCGGGTGGCCATCGGCCGGGCGATGGTGCGCGACCCGGCGGTGTTCCTGTTTGACGAGCCCTTGTCGAACCTTGATGCCCAGCTGCGCACGCAGATGCGGCTGGAGATCAAGAAGCTGCACCAGCGGGTCGGATCGACCATCGTCTTTGTCACCCATGACCAGGTCGAAGCCATGACCATGGCCGACCGCATCGTCATCATGAAAGACGGTCATATCCAGCAGGTCGGCACCCCGGCCGAGGTTTACCATCAACCCGCAAATACCTTTGTCGCGCGTTTCATCGGTGCGCCGTCGATGAACATGGTCCCCGGCGTGGTCACTGCCGGCGGTGGCGTTGCGCTCTCGACCGGAAACGAGGTCGCCCTGGGCCGCGCCCTGCCCGAAGGACGGGAGGTGATCCTGGGCATCCGGCCCGAGGACCTGCATCCAGGGCAGGGGACGCCGGTGATCGAAGGGGCGGTCAATGTCCGCGAACCGCTGGGCCACGAAACGCTGATCTATGTCGATACGCCGCATGGCGATGTGATTGCCAAGGCCGACGGGCGGGTGCCGCCCGAGATCGGCGACGTGGTCCGGCTGGGCGCGCTGGCCGAGAACATGCATGTCTTCGATGCCAAAACCGGCGAGGCGCTGCGGTGACGGCGCGGTCGGTGGTGCTGAGCCTCGGACGGCTGTATTGCGATCTGATCTTCACCGGCCTGCCGCGCATGCCGACGCTGGGGACCGAGGTCTATGCCGATGGTCTGGGCGTTCATGCCGGGGGCGGTGCCTTCATCACTGCGGCGCACCTCGCGTCGCTGGGCCATCACTCGGCGCTGGCGGCGATGCATCCGCCTGCGCCCTTCGACAGCCTGCTGGCGGATGAGCTTGGCCGGTCGGGCGTCGATCTGCGCTTTTGCCAGAGCCCGCCCAAGGGCAGCGATCCACAGGTCACCGCCGCGCTTGGCGCGCAGGGCGACCGCGCCTTCGTGACCCGGCGCAACGGTCCGGCCTTTCCGCCGCTTGTCGCCGGGGACCTGACCGGGCTTGGGGTCGCGCATGTGCACGTGGGCGAGTTGGCAACGCTGGTCGAACGCCCCGAGATCATCGCCCTGGCCCGCGATGCCGGTGCGACCCTGTCGCTGGATTGCAGCTGGGATGACGGGCTGCCGACCTCGGCGCTGGAAGAGCTGATTTCCCAGGTCGATGTCTTTCTGCCCAACGAGACCGAGATGCAGCACCTGGAAGAGATCGGCGTGTCCATCGCCGCCGTGCCGCTGGTCGCCATCAAGCAGGGTGCGGACGGCGCGATGGCGCGGCAGGATGGGCAGGGCCTGCACGTCCCGGCATGCCTGGCCAAGGTGGTGGACACCACCGGCGCGGGCGATGCCTTCAATGCCGGGTTCCTGAGCGCCTGGCTGGGCGGGGCTTCCTTGCAGGACTGCCTGATGGCCGGCAACGCGCAAGGCGCGATTGCGGTGTCGCAGCGCGGCGGGTTTCGTGGCGCGGCAAAGGCGGCATGCTAGGCGCGCAGGCCCCGTCACCTGATCCACAGACTGGCTTGGGCCGGGGCCTGGCAACTTTCGCGTGTTCATACGGTCGCCAAGGACGCAGGTTGGGTGGTATGCTGGCCGCAAGCCGCGATGACACGGCATGTATCGGGCAAGGCCTTGCCGATCCTGCCCCGTGACGCGAAGGCAGGGTTGCGGCAGGATCACAGGCCGTGGTCATTGCATAACCCAACCGGTAGTATTCAAAAAACTTCTCAACAAAAGGGAGATTTACCGTGACACTTCTGAAACCCGCCCTGGCTGCGCTTGTCGGCACGACGATGCTGACCTCCGTGGCCTTTGCCGCCAATGTGCCCGAGGGTGTGACACTGGCCGAGGACCAGACCTATACCTATCGCACGCTGGATGAATTCGACTCGCTCGACCCGCAGCTCCTGGAAGGCGTCGATGCCTCGGGGCTGTCGCGCGACCTGTTCGAAGGGCTGTACAACCTCGGGCCCGATGGCGCGACGGTGCCGGGTGTGGCGACACATCACGACGTGTCCGACGACAACCTGACCTATACCTTCCACCTGCGCGACACTGCCAAGTGGTCGGATGGCAAGCCGGTGACCGCGGGCGATTTCGTTTACGCGTGGCGTCGCGCCGTCGATCCTGCCACCGCCTCGCCCTATGCCTGGTACATGGAGCTGATGTCGCTGGAAGGCGCCAAGGCGATCATCGCCGGCGAGGCCGGGACCGAGACCCTGGGCGTCACCGCGCTGGACGACCACACGCTTGAGGTCAAGCTGTCCCAGCCGCTGCCCTATTTCGCCGACATGGTCGCGCATGCCACCACCTTCCCCGCGCCGAAATGGGCAATCGAGGAACATGGCGACGAGTGGACCCGCCCCGGCAACCTGGTGGGCAACGGCGCCTATGTGCTGACCGAACACGTGATCAAGGAACGCGCGGTGCGCGAGCGCAACCCGATGTATTGGGATGACGAAAACACCGTGCTGGAAAAGGTCGTGTCGCTGGTCATCGGCGATGAGGCTTCGGCGCTGACCCGCTACCGCGCGGGCGAGCTGGACCGCACCGACATTCCCGCCGGCCAGTACCCGGCGCTGAAAGAAGAGCTGCCCGACGAAGCCTTCGCCCTGCCGCGGCTGTGCAACTACTACTTTTCGTTCAACCTCGCCTCTGGCCCCGAAGCGTTTCAGGACGTGCGCGTCCGCAAGGCGTTGGCGCTGGCGGTGGATCGCGACGTGATCGTCAACCAGGTGCTCAAGGGCGGGCAGTTCCCGGCCTACAACTTCACCCCGGCGGCCACGGCGGGCTTCGAGACCCCGGCGATTGATTACGCCGAGATGTCCCAGGCCGCGCGCGACGAGATGGCCAAGGAGCTTCTGGCCGAGGCGGGCTATGGCCCCGATGGCGAAGAGCTCGCCTTCAACTACCTCTACAACACCTCTGAAGCGCACAAGCAGGTGGCCATTGTCGCCACCCAGATGTGGAAGCAGAAGCTGGGCGTGAATGTTACCCTGGAAAACCAGGAGTGGAAGGTCTTCCTGGAAAACCGTGGCAACCAGAACTACGACATGGCGCGCGGCGCGTGGTGTGGGGACTACAACGAGGCCTCGACGTTCCTGGACCTGCTGACCACCAATTCCGGCTACAACGACGCCAAGTACAGCAATGAGCGGGTCGACGCGCTTCTGGCCGAGGCCAAGTCGAGCCATGACACCGGCCCGCTTTATACCGAGGTCGAGCAGATCATTGCCGCCGACATGCCGGTGATCCCGATCTATCACTATTCCACCAACATCCTGCTGAAAGACAATGTCGAAGGCTGGCCGATGGAAAACGTGATGCAGAAGTATTACTCCAAGGACCTCTACAAGACCGCCGAGTAACCCCTGATCACCTAGCCAACCTGTCCTGCCGCCCTGTCCGGGCGGCAGGGCTTTGATAGGTCTGCCATGCTGAAATACACCTTCCGCCGCACGCTCGCGGTTGTGCCGACGGTCATCCTTCTGATCGTCGCCTGCTTTTTCCTGATGCGCCTGGCCCCCGGCGGGCCCTTCACGTCAGAGCGCCCCCTGCCGCCTGCGGTGATGGAAAACGTGCTGGAACGCTATGGGCTGGATCAGCCGCTTTACGTCCAGCTCTGGACCTACATGCAGAACATCGTGCTGCATTTCGACTTCGGCCCCAGTTTTGCCCAGCGGGATCGCACGGTGAACGACCTGATTGCCGCAGGCTTCCCGGTGACGCTGACCTATGGCTTCTGGTCCGCCGTCTTCGTGCTGGTCATGGGCATCCCGCTTGGTCTGATCGCCGCGCTGCGTCACAATTCCTTTTGGGACTACGTGATGACCGGCTTCGCGATCTTCTCGCAGATCTTTCCCAACTTCGTGCTGGCCCCGCTGATGGTGCTGACCTTCACCCTGGCGCTTGGCTGGCTGCCGGGTGGTGGCTGGAACGGCGGGCAATGGGAATATGTCATCATGCCCGCGGTCGCACTCGGCACCTCGTATCTGGCAAATGTCGCGCGCATCACCCGATCCTCGCTGCTTGAAGTCATGAGCGCGCCCTACATTCGCACCGCCCGCGCCAAGGGCCTGCCGGAACGCACCATCCTGATCCGCCATGCGCTGAAGCCGACGCTTTTGCCGGTCATCGCCTATATGTCGCCGGTCTTTGTCTACATGATCACCGGGTCGGTCTTCATCGACGTGTTCTTTTCGACTGGCGGCATCGGGCAGAAGTTCATCGACGCGGCTTACACGCGCGACTATTCCGTCATTCTCGGCCTTGCCATTCTCTATTCAGCCTTGACCTTCGTTCTCAACCTCTGCGTCGATCTCGCCTATGCGGCGATTGACCCGAAAGTCCGGAGTGGCATGAAATGATCGCCCCCAAGACGATGAAAACCGCAGAATACCAGGAAACCGCGGCCGAGGAGATGATCACCAACCGGTCGTTCTGGTCCGATGCGCGGCGGCGGTTCCTTGGCAACCGCATGGCGCTGATCGGGTTGTGCTTTGTCGGCGCGATCATCCTGTTTGCCATCTTTGGTGGGTTGTTCGCACAGTACAGCATCGAGGAAATCGACTGGTCCCTGCTGGGTCAGGTCAACGAAGAGGGCGGACCCAGCCTTTCCAACGGCCATTGGTTCGGCGTCGACGAACTTGGCCGCGATCTCTATGCCCGGGTGGTCCAGGGGACGCGCGTGTCGCTGATGGTGGGGTTCACGGCGGGGATCCTGTCGGTGATGATCGGATCGTTTTTTGGTGCCATTGCCGGGTATTACGGCGGGCGCACGGACCAGATCATCATGGGTGCCTACAACATCACCCTGTCGATCCCCTACATCATCTTCTTCGTGGTCTGGCAGGCCTTCTTTGGTCGCTCCGTCGGCCAGATGATCATCGTCATGATCATCATCAACTGGCCCGCCGGGTTGCTGATCGCGCGGGGGCAGGTGATGACGCTGAAGAACCGCGAGTTCGTCGATGCGGCGCGGATGCTGGGGCTGTCGGATGCCAAGATCATCCTGCGCCACATCATGCCCAACATGCTTTGGGTCATCGTGATCTATACCTCGATCACCATTCCGGACGCGATCATGATGGAAAGCCTCGTGTCCTTTCTGGGTGTCGGCATCCAGGAGCCCTCCACCAGCTGGGGCGCGCTGATTTCCGAGGGCGCGCGGACCATGACATATGGCGCGCTTTGGCAATTGCTGTTTCCGGCGGCCTTCTTCGCGGTCAACCAGATCGCGCTTTATTACATCGGCGACGGTCTTCGCGACGCGCTGGATCCGAAGGAGCGGTCATGACCCTGCTGTCTGTGGAAAACCTCTCGATCCGCTTCGAGACGCCGGATGGGTTGGTCCATGCGGTCAACGACATCTCGTTCAGGATCGACGCGGGCGAGACCCTCGCACTGGTGGGCGAAAGCGGATCGGGCAAGAGCCAGATCGCGCTGTCGATCCTCGGGCTGCTGTCGCCCAATGCCCGCACCGAGGGCAGGGTGATGTACAATGGCACCGACCTGCTGTCGCTCAAGACCAAACAGCTCAACAAGATCCGGGCCCGCGAGATCGCGATGATCTTTCAGGACCCGATGTCCTCGCTCAACCCCTATATGACCATCGAACGACAGCTGAACGAAAGCCTCGAATTGCACGAGGGGCTGAAAGGCGATGCCGCGCGCAAGCGCGTGCTGGAGACGATGGACGCGGTCCAGATCCCCAACGCCAAAAACCGTCTGCGCGCCTATCCACATGAGTTTTCCGGCGGCATGCGCCAGCGGATCGTCATCGCGATGGCGCTGCTCTGCAAGCCCAAGCTGATCCTGGCCGACGAGCCGACAACTGCGCTCGACGTCACCGTGCAGGCCCAGATCATGCGGCTATTGGACGAAATCCGTGCCGAGATGGGCACCTCGATCCTGCTGATCACCCATGACCTTGGCGTGGTGGCGGGCGCGTGCGAGAACACGCTGGTGCTTTATTCCGGCAAGGTGATGGAGCACGCCGACACCCGCGCGCTTTTTGCCGAACCGCAGCATCCCTATACCCGTGGTCTGCTGCGCGCCGTGCCAAACGTGCATGACGACGCGGCCGAGTTGTCCGCCATTCCCGGTCAACCGCCCAACCAGATGCTGGCGCTGACGGGCTGTCCCTTTGCGCCGCGCTGTGTCGATGCGATCGATGCCTGTCGTGACGGCGTGCCTGATCTGTGCGGCGAGGGGCACAAGCGGGCCTGCATTCGCCCGGTGGAGGAATTGACATGAGCCAACCCCTGCTGTCCGTCCGCGATCTGGAAGTGCGGTTCACGATGGCCAATGCCGCGACCTGGCCCTGGCAGACGCCGCCGCAGGTGCATGCGGTCAACGGCGTGTCCTTTGACCTTGAGAAAGGCTGCACGCTGGGCATTGTCGGTGAATCCGGCTGTGGCAAGTCCACCCTGATCCGCGCCATCGCCGGTCTTGCGCCGCTGTCGGCGGGCACGGTCACGCTGGATGGGACACAGGTGGATTATGCCCGCCGCCGCGACATCACCGCCCTGCGCCGTTCGGTCCAGATGATCTTTCAGGATCCGGTCGCCTCGCTCAATCCCCGCATGACCATTCGCCAGGCGGTGGAAGAGCCCATCGCCACCTTCTTTCCCGACCGCCCCAAGGAAGACCGCCGCAAGCAGGTGCGCGACTACCTCGACCGCGTCGGCATCGCCGAGCGCAATGCCAACCGGTATCCGCACGAGTTTTCGGGTGGCCAGTGCCAGCGTATCGGCATTGCCCGCGCCCTGGCGGCGGAACCCAAGCTGCTGCTCTGTGACGAACCGGTCTCGGCGCTGGACGTGTCGATCCAGGCGCAGGTGGTGAACCTCTTGCGCGATCTTCAGCGCGAGATGGACCTGACACTGGCCTTCGTGGCGCATGACATCGGCATCGTGCGGCATATCTCGGACGATATCCTGGTGATGTACCTGGGTGGGCTGATGGAATACGGCCCCGCGCTGGACGTGGTGAAACGCCCGCGTCACCCCTACACCCGCGCGCTTCTGTCGGCGGTGCCGGTGCCGGACCCGGATGTGACGGTCACGCCCGAGATCCTGGTGGGTGACCTGCCCAACCCGATGGAACTGCCGCAGGGTTGTTTCTTTCAAAGCCGCTGCCCGCACGCCTCTGACATCTGCGGCGCGGCGCGGCCCGAGGAACGCGCGCTGGACGGATCGCTTGTCGCCTGTGTCAAGGCCGAGCAGCTGGCCGAGAAGGCCGCCCTGACCGGCTAGGCACGGGGCGGGTCCTGTCCGGCGATGGATTGCCTTTGGCAGTCCCCCCTCGCTAGGTTGCGCGCAGGGGGGATTTCGATGAACAGACGGGGATTCATTGCGGGCACGGGCGCGGCGCTGGGTTTGCCAGGGATTGTCCGGGCGGAGGCCGCGTTCCGCTTGGGCCTGACGCCGGTGTTCCTGGACAACGATGCGGCGGTCATCGACCGGCTGCGCACGGCCCTGTCCGCGTCGATGGCTGCGCCGGTCGAGCTGATCCAGCGGCGCACCTACCAGGAGATCACGGCCACCATCCTTGACGGATCGGTCGATGCCGCGTGGATTTGCGGCTATCCCTTCCTGCAACACCGCGACAGGCTGACCCTGCTGGGGGTTCCGGTCTGGCGCGGGCAGCCGCGTTACCAATCCTATCTCATCGTGCGCCGCGACGATCCGGCGACCGGTCTGGCGGATCTGCGGGGCCATGTGCATGCCTTCTCGGACCCCGACAGCAATTCAGGCTACCTTGTCACCGCCTCGGATCTCGCGCGGATGGGCACAGGGCCCGAGCAGTTCCTTTCGCGGTCGGTCTTCACCTATGGCCATCGCAACGTCGTGCGCGCGGTGGCGGGCGGGCTGACCCGATCGGGCAGCGTGGATGGCTATGTCTGGGAAACGCTGGCCCGGGTGGAACCGGCGTTGACCCGGGGCACGCGGATTGTCACCCGGTCGGAATGGCTGGGCTTTCCGCCCTTCGCGGCGCGGGCGGATCGGGCGGCCGAGGCCAGGGTTGTCCGCTTCGGCCAGGCGCTGCAGGGCCTGGATGCCTCGCCCGCCGGGCGCGCGGCGCTGGACCTTCTGTTGCTGGACAGGGTCGAGGCGGGTGACGTGACGCTGTTCGACGGCATTGCCGCGCGCATGGCTGAAATCGCGGGGGGCTGAGCATGTTGGCCCGGTTGGGAACTTGGCCGATCACCCTTCGCGTGGCGCTGGCCACCGCGGCCTTGATGGTGCTGCTGGGGATGGCGGCCTCGCAGCAGGTGCTGTCCACCCTCGGGCGGCTTCAGGACGCGCGATTGCAGGAATACGCCCGGCTGCATGTCGAGGGGCTGGCCGTGGCGCTTGGCCCCTTCACGCTGCACAAGGACGTCTGGGAGGTCTATGACACGTTGGACCGGGCCCAGGCCGATGCGGCAGGCGGGCGCATCCTGTTCACCGTTGTCGCGGATGACCGGGGCCAGGTGCTGGCGGCGACGGACCCGGCGCGCGCGCCGGTGGATTCCCCGGTCGAGGATTTTGCCCGGGATGCCCGGCCCACCAGCGACGTGACGGCGGGTAACGGCGATACCGTGGTCCGGGTGAAAGCGCCGCTGACCATGCAGGGGCGCGAGGTCGGCCAGATCGTGACCGAGCTGGATGTTCGTGATCTCGTGGCGCAACGGCGGACCGCGGCGCTGGCGCTTTTGGCGGGCAATGCCGCTGTCACGTTGATCCTGGCGCTGGCTGGCTACCTGGTGGTGGCGCGGATGCTGAAGCCGGTCGAGCTTTTGGCACATCACATGGGCGAGGCGGGAGGCCGCCCACACCCGATCCCCGAGGCCGCGTTCCCAAGGACGGACAGCGTGCTGGCGCGTCTTCTGCGCAATTTCAACGGCATGGCCGGGGCCATCGACGCCCGGGCCGAGGCCGAACGGCGCCTGGCCGAGCGCGAACGTTTCGTCAGCCTCGGGCGGCTGTCGTCGTCGCTGGCGCATGAGATCAACAACCCGCTGGGCGGGCTTCTGAATGCCACGGACACGATCCGCGCCTATGCCGATCGCCCCGAAGTGGTGCGCCAATCCGCCGATCTTGTCGACCGGGGGCTGCGCCACCTGCGCGACGTCAGCCGCGTGATCCTTGAGGAAAAGCGGATGGACCGGTCCGGACGGCTGTTGTCCGCCGCGGATTTCGAGGATCTGCGGCTGCTTTTCGAGCCCGAAACCACGCGGCGGGGGCAGCAGCTCGACTGGCGGATCGAGGTCGCGGACTGCGGCGGGCTGCCGTCGGCCCCGGTCCGGCAGATCGCGCTGAACCTGTTGTTGAACGCCGCGTCGGCGGCGCCCGAGGGCGGGTTTGTGGGCTTTCGCTGCCACGAGACGGCGGAAGGGCTTGAGATCGTGGTCAGCGACACCGGCCCGGGGCTGTCGGGATCGGCCAGGGCCAGGCTGATGTCCGAAGCGCCGGCAGAGCCGGGCGGCGGCGTCGGATTGCGGCTGGTGCGCGATCTGGTTGGCGGGCTGGGCGGCGACATTGCCCATGACGGGTCCGAGGGGCGCACCGACATCATCATCGTCCTGCCTGCCAAGGGGGCCAGGACATGCTGAGCGACAGCTATATCGTGCTGATCGAGGACGATGCGCTCATGGGGTCGTCGCTGGTGCAGCGGCTGGAACTGGAAGGCGCCGAGGTGACATGGGTCAAGCAATCGGTCCGGGGCATCGCGGCGGTGCGCACGCCGCGCAGGCGGGTGGACGCGGTGATCTGTGACATCCGCCTGCCGGACGGCACCGGCGAAGAGGTGTTTCATGCCATCTCGCGCCGCGTGGCGCCGCCGCCGTTCCTGTTCATCACCGGCCAGGGCGAAATCGACCAGGCCGTTCGCCTGCTGCGTGCCGGCGGGGCGGATTACATGACCAAGCCCTTCGACATGCCCGATTTCCTTGGCCGGCTGGCCCGGATCCTGCGGCCCGATCCCGGCGCGGGTCTGCCGGCCCGGACCGGGATCTCGCCGGTGGCGCGGCAGGTGGATGGCCTGGTGGCGGATTTCGCCACCCATGAGCGGCCGGTGCTGATCCGGGGCGGGCGCGGTCTTGGCAAGGCGCGGATGGCGCGGCTCATGCACGCGCTGTCGGACCGGTGTTCGGCGGGTTTCGTCGTGGTGGACGCCCTGCGCGGCGCGGGTCAGATCGAAGCGCTGGCCGAGGCCATCGAAGAGGTCGCCGACGGCACGCTGTTCGTCACCGGCGTCGGGCAGCTTGAGCCGCCCGCCCAGGACCTGATGATGCGGGCGATGGACGTGGCGCCCTTTCGGCTGATCGCGACCTGTGGTCCGCGGATCGACGAAAGGGTCGCGGCGGGCGGGTTTCGCTCGGATCTGTTTTATGCGCTGGTGGCCAACGAGATCGTGGTGCCGCCGCTGGCGCAGCGGGGCGAGGATGCCGTCTGGTTGGCGGGGCAGATGTTCACCGTGCTCAACGCCCGGCGCGCGGCCCCCCTGCGCGGGCTCTCGGACCTGGCGCTGAGCGCGATCCGTGATCACGACTGGCCGGGCAACGGGCGCGAGTTGCGCTCTCGGCTGTTGCGGGCGATGGACGTGGCGGGGGACGGTTGGGTCCACCCCGCCGACATCTTTCCCGAGCTGGCCCAGGGCGACGGTGATGTCCTGTCGCTGGCAGAGACGCGCGAGGCCGCGGAGCGCCGCCAGATCATCAAGGCGCTCGAGCGTACCGGCGGGCAGGTGGCGGAAACCGCGAAACTGTTGAAGGTGTCGCGCACCACGCTCTGGGAAAAGATGCAAAAGCTCGGGTTATAGGCCGGGGCGGTGTTCGGAAATCCGAACGCCCGAAATCATGGCATGATTACAGTGGCTTGTGGGAGAATTCCCGCCGGGATCATCCCCCAATCCGGCTGGAAACCGGATTAGGCTGTTGGTGAGTAGCCAGGGAGGATCTCAGCCATGAAATGCAACCGATTGGTCGACGCCGGTCGTCGCCAGTTCCTGCGCGGCGGTATCGTCGGCGCCGCGGGTGCCGCCGCCGCCACGGTTTTGCCCGCCGAACAGGCCAAGGCGCAGGCGCTGGCCCGCGTCGAATACCCCGCGAACCGTCTTGCCAATATTGCCGACCTCGTGGTGGGCGAGCCGATGGACATCGCCTATCCGGATTCCGAGAGCCCCGGCATCCTTCTCAAGCTGGGTGATGCCGTGGACGGCGGTGCCGGCCCGGATGGCGACATTGTCGCCTACTCGGTGCTCTGCCCGCACAAGGGCTGGCTTCTGTCCTACAGCGCCGGTGACAAGACCTTGAATTGCCCCGGCCATTACTCGCGCTTCGACTGCGAGGCGGGGGGGCAGCAGACCTGGGGTCATGCGACCCAGAACCTGCCGCAGTTCGAGCTGCGCGTTGATGACAACGGCGACATCTTTGCCACCGGCGTGGACGAATTGATCTACGGCCGCCTGTCGAACGTGCTGGAAAGCTGAGGAGGAACCGATGGCTTACAAGAGATTTACCGACCGTCTTCCGATCATCCCGGCAGATGCCGAAGAACATAACGCCGTGTGCCACTATTGCATCGTCGGCTGCGGTTACAAGGCCTACACTTGGCCGCTCAACCGCCAGGGCGGCACCGCGCCCGAGCAGAACAAGTTCGGCGTCGATCTGAGTGAACAGCAATACCAGGACACCGACGCATGGTATGCGCCGTCGATGTACAATGTCGTCAAGAAGGACGGTCAGGATGTGCATCTGGTCATCAAGCCGGACGTGGACTGTGTGGTGAACGCGGGCCTCGGCTCGATCCGCGGTGCGCGCATGGCCGAGAACCGTCGCTCGGACGTGATGGGCACCCAGCAGCAGCGGCTGACCGATCCGCTGGTCTGGCGCTACGGCACCTGGCAGCCGACAACCTGGGACGATGCGCTTGACCTCGTGGCGCGGGTGACGGCTCGCTTTGTCGAGGCCGACGACGAGGATCAGCTTTACGTCTCGATGTTTGACCACGGCGGCAGCGCCGGCGGGTACGAGAACACCTGGGGCACGGGCAAGCTCTATTTCGGATCGATGAAGATCCGCAACTGCCGGATCCACAACCGCCCTGCCTATAATTCCGAGGTGCATTCCTCGCGCGATATGGGCGTGGACGAGTTGAATTATGCCTACGAGGATTACACGCTCACCGATACGGTGATGATCGTGGGCGCCAACCCGCTGGAAACCCAGACCAACCTGTTTCTCAATCACATGGTGCCGGGGATGCAGGGCGGGGGGGCGCGCGTGGTGATCGTCGATCCGCGTCGCACCGTCACCGTGCGCGCCTGTGAAGAGGCGGCGGGCGCCGAGAACGTCCTGCACCTACAACCGAACTCGGGCACCGACCTTGCGCTGTTCAACGCGATCCTGACGCATATCGCCGACCAGGGCTGGGTCGACACCGACTTCATCGCCGCTTCGACGATCCGCAACGCCCAAGAGATCGCCCAGAGCGAAACCCACCCCGCCGCGCTTGGCAGTTTCGAAGCCGCGCTGGAGGCGATCCGCCTGTCGCCCGCCGAGGCGGCAGAGATCACCGGCATCGCCGAGGCCGACATCATCAAGGCCGCCGAATGGTATGCCAAGCCGCATGACGACGGGGCGCGGCGCAAGGCGGTGATCGCCTATGAGAAAGGCATCATCTGGGGCAACGACAACTATCGCACCATCGGCGCGTTGGTGAACCTTGGCCTGGCCTGCGGCAATATCGGGCGCGAAGGTGGCGGGGTCTGTCGTCTGGGCGGTCACCAGGAAGGCTACTATCGGCCCGGCGATGGCCATGTCGGACGTCCGGCGCCCTATTTCGACCAACTGCTGATCAATGGCGGCGGGGCGGTGCATCACATCTGGGCCTGTGATCACTACAAGACCACGCTCAACGCCAGCCGGTTCAAACGCGAATACAACCGCCGCACCAACATGGTGAAAGAGGCGATGGACAATGCCATCGGTGCCACGCGGGAAGAGCTTGTCGATGCCATCGAAGGCGCGATCCGCGCGGGCGGGCTGTTTTCGGTCAACGTCGACATCATCCATTCGCAGATCGGGCAGGCCGCGCATGTCATCCTGCCGGCGGTGGAATCGGGCGAGATGAACCTGACCTCGATGAACGGCGAGCGCCGGTTGCGGCTGACAGAGAAATACATGGACGGCCCGGGACAGGCGCTGCCCGACTGCCTGATCGCGGCGCGGTTGGCGCAGGCCATGCAGCGGGTGCTGACCGAAGGGGGCCGCGCCGATTATGCCGCCCAATTCGACGGCTACGATTGGCAGTCCGAGGAAGATGCCTTCATGGACGGCTTCAACACCAGCCACCCGGATGTCACCTATGACCGACTGCGGGCTGCCGGCACCAACGGCGTGCAGGAGCCGGTCGTGGGGTACGAGAACGGCGTACTCGTCGGTACACCCCGGCTTTATACCGACGGTGTCTTTACCCGCCACGGGCGCGAAGACGGCAAGGCGCTGTTCTGTCATGCCGCCTGGCGCGGGCTTCAGGCGGCGGGCAAGGCGCAACAGCGCGCCAACCACCGTTTCCTGATCAACAACGGTCGGTCCAACCTCAATTGGCAGAACTGGTTCCTGGATCAGGACAACGACTTTGCGATGGATCGCTGGTCGGTGCCCTTCATCCAGATCAACCCCGAGGACGCGGCTGAACTGGGCGTGGGCAACGGCGACCTGGTCGAGGTCTACAACACCGATGGTGCAACCCAGGCGATGGTCTATCTTGAGCCGACCGCGCGGCGCAACGAGACCTTCATGTTGTTCGGCGCGCCTTCGGGCACGCAGGGCAACGTGATCAACGGCGGCGTGAACGAGTTGATGCTGCCGAATTACAAGCAGACCTGGGCCGACATCCGAAAGATCGCTGATGCCAGCCCGGCAACCCGGCGACAGAGCTTCAAATCCTGGGAAGTCGAGCTTTGAGCTCATACCTCATCCCTGTGGCGCACCTGTGGCGCCACGGGCCAACCGCTGCCAAAGGGCCGGTTTGTCGCGGCTGTGCGTTGGGCGGCCACATCTGTCAGGACACTCGTTCAGCGCGGTACGAAGTTGAGGAACGTATTGCCGAAAAGCTGCGGCTGGGACAGGCGGAACTCAGCGTCGTGCCTGGAATATTTCAGGCCCGAGTTGCGCAGACATGCCTCCAGCTTCCGGCCATCCGAATAGGTGAGATCCAGCGCCACAAGACCCGGCGCATCCTCGGTCAGGACATCTGTCGGCAAAGGCCCGTTGCGGGCCTCGATCGCCGCGCGGGTCAACAGGCGCAATTCGCCGTTGGCCGTATCGAAGGTGACGCCGCCAGTGCACGGACGCGCAGCCCCATAGAGGCCCGAGAATTTGGCAGTGACCGCGCCCATATCCGCATCCCCCACCAGAACAGAGGCCCCGGCATAGCCACAGACCGAATTCGGATGCTCCAACCACGCAGGCACATAAATCAGGTCGGGGCGGTGTTGCTGGCACAGAAACAGCGAAAGGCGCGGGTACGTCTTGTCGGGCAGCAGCGCAAGCGTTGTCCGGGTGCGTCCGGTGCTGCCGTCTGGCAGGGTCACGTCGCGGCCAAATTCCAGATGACCGCTCACGCGAAACCCGGCCTCTTCGGCCAGGGCGGCGTCTGCGGCGGAATCGGAACTGTGCAGCGCCGTCAGCGCAACGCCTTCACGGTGTTCAAGGTATTCAAAGACATGGCGCCCGAAGCGGAAATCACCCGCTGGCACCTCATCAATCAGGGTCGCATCATGGATGCCCATGATTTCCAGCAGGCAGCCGTGAAACATCGCGAGGCTGGTACTGGTGCCCCAGGGGTGTCGGCCGATGGGGGTCATGTTGAATCCGATGTCCATCAGCCGGCTGCGCAGGGCCGTGATGTCGTGGACGGCGATCAGCGGGTGGTCCAGCCCGAATGCGGCGTTCACGGGGCTGCCCCGCTGGATTGCCGAAAGGAAATTCGTGCCGGGCCGACCTGTCTGGCCTTGGCCCCGACAACGACGGTTTCGGGTGCGACATCGGTGATTACGATTGCCCCCGCCGCGACATTGGCCCCGGCACCGATGGTGACATTGCCAAGGACGATGGCCCCGGCACCGACCACGACACCGTCTTGAAGGGTCGGATGCCGCTGCGGGCCGCTGTCAGACAGCGTGCTGCCCAGGGTCACATTGTGCCAGATCGACACATCCTGCCCGATCACACAGGTTTCGCCCGCCACAAAGCCCAAGCCGTGATCCAGCCAAAACCCCGCCCCAATGCGGGCGCCGGGGTGAATATCGGTGGAAAAGGCCCGGCCAAAGCTTGATTTGACCGCAAGGGCAAGGGTATGCGCGCCGTCCTGCCACAGTTGATGCGCCACGCGGTGCGCCATGACGGCATGAACGCCACGCGCAAACAGAAGGGCCGCCGCCGCGCCGCCAGGCTCAAAATTCCGCCGTGCGGTCTCGGCGATGTCGTGGCTGCTGAGCGCGACCAGAGCGGGGTTGGCGGCATAGGTCCGCCGGACCACATCGCCCGGCACACCGGCAAAGGCGGCCAGAAGCGCCCCGGCGAGATCGGCAAAATCGTCAAACCGCCGGGGCCGGATGCCAATCAGCGCCGCAACCTCGGGGGTGTCGTGCAGCAATGCTTCGGTGTCGGCGACCAATGTCGTGGCGCAGTCCTTGGGGCGGGGGCTCATTGCTGGGCCGCCTCAACCAATGCGGCGAAAAACCGTGCGCCTGCGGGCAGGATCGCATCGTTGAAATCATAGCGCGGCGAATGCAGCGCGCCGAACTCTGCCACCGGCCCATTGCCCAGCCAGACATAGGCCCCCGGCACCTGTTCCAGCATGAAGGCGAAATCCTCGGACGCCATCGACGGGTTGTGATCGCCGTGCACATTGTCGGCCCCGGCAATGCGGGTTGCTGCGGTCAATGCCCTTTGCTGGCTGGCACCATGGTTGATCGTGGGCGGGTAGACCGCTTTGTAGTCCAGACAGACGTCAACGCCATGCTGCGCCGCAACACCGCTGCATACGGCGTTCATCCGGGCCTCGATCTGTTGTTTTACCTCGGCCTGAAAATAGCGGGTACAGCCCGCCAAACGCACGGTTTCGGGGATGACGTTATAGGCATCGCCAGCATGCACCTGGGTCACGCTCAGCACCGCTGCCGATTGCGGATCAACCCCGCGTGACACGATGGATTGCAACGCGCCAATCAGCTGACCGGCGGCGACAATGCCATCGGTACACTCATGCGGCATGGCCGCGTGGCCACCGTGCCCGGACAGGGTAATGTCAAAGGTATCAAACCCCGCCATCTGCGCCCCGGGCCGCACCGAAAACACCCCCGGCGCCAACCCCGGCCAATTGTGCAACGCATAGACGCTGTCCACCGGATGATCGGTGAACAGCCCGTCTTCGATCATCTTGCGCGCCCCTGCTTCGCATTCCTCAGCCGGTTGGAAAATGAACGTGACCGTGCCGGAAAACCGTTTCGTTTCCGCCAGATAGGACGCCGCCGCCAAGAGCATGACAGTATGGCCATCATGGCCACAGGCATGCATGACACCCGGCGTGACCGACCGATGGGCCTGTTGGCTTTCCTCGACAATCGGCAGCGCATCCATATCGGCGCGCAGCCCGATGTTGGGGCCATCGCCATTGGACAACACCCCCACAACCCCGGTGCCGCCATAGCCGCGATGCACCGTGATCCCCATCTGCGTCAGCCTTTGCGCGACAAAATCCGATGTCCTGTGCTCTTGATAGGCCAACTCGGGGTGACGGTGCAGATCATGGCGCCATTCGGTCCAGACCGGGTGATTGGCGGCAAAAAACCGGGTGTCTGGCGTCATTGTGCACTCCTTGCTTGTTGGCGCTTTGCCCCCGTTCTCAGGACACATAGCCAAAGGCGATCTTGGGGGTTTTTCCGCTGTCAAGCCAGACCGATTTCGGGCTGGTATATTCCATCAAGGCATCGCTGCCGCTGGACCGGCCAAACCCCGAATTCAACGACCCGCCAAAAGGCGACGACACATGGATCGCCTTGTAGCTGTTGATCCAGAAGGTGCCGGCGCGCACGGCCGATGACACCCGATGCGCACAGCCCACATCCGATGTCCAAACCGCGCCCGCCAGCCCGAACATCGTGTCATTGGCGATGGCGATGGCCTCTTCCTCGTCCGCAAAGGCGATTGCGGTGGCGACGGGGCCAAAAATCTCGGTCTGGGCGGCGGCGGCGTGATTGCCAAGCCCCGACAGCAAGGTCGGCGGCACGAAATACCCGGTGTCTGGCGTTGTGTCGCGCGTGCGGACCGTTGCGCCATCGTCGCGCGCACCTTTGATCATGCGGCTGACATGGGCAAACTGGCGGCCATTGCTGATCGGGCCCACTTCGGTTGCCTCATCCAATGGGTCGCCCAGGGTGATGCTATCCATCCCCGCCGCGATCATGTCGGTCAGCTCGGCATGCACCGATTGATGCACCAACAGCCGCGATCCCGCGACACAGCTTTGCCCCGCGCCCGAGAATATCGCCGCCTGCGCGCCAAGGGCTGCATGTTTCAAATTGGCATCGCCAAACACGATGTTGGCCGATTTCCCGCCCAGCTCCAGCACCGCAGGTTTCAACGCCTGCGCCGCCGCCACGGCCACCCGCCGCCCGGTTTCCGGCGATCCGACAAAGATCACCTTGCGCACCGCGTTGTGTTCAATCGCCGCTTGTCCGGTTGTCGGCCCCAAGCCACAGAGCACATTCACCAACCCCTTGGGAAGACCGGCGTGTTCCGCGATGGACACCAGCGCAACCGTGGTCAGCGGGGTCAGCTCACTGGGTTTGATCACCACGCCGTTGCCAGTGGCGATGGCCGGGGCAATCTGCCACCCGGCGGTAAAGATCGGCGCATTCCACGGGGTGATCTGAAACACCACGCCGAGCGGTTCGCGCAGCGTGTAATTCAGATGGCCGCTTGGCACCGGGATCACCTCACCGTGCAGTTTATCGGCCCAGCCGGCGTAATAGCGGAACATCTCGGCGACCTTGGCCACCTCGATCCGGCAATCGCGGACGGGCTTGCCCGCGACCAAGGCTTCCAGCTTGGCCAGCGGCTCTTGTCGGGCGATCACCGCACGCGCGATGTCCTGCATGACATCACCGCGCTGTGCGCCGGAAAACCCGGCTGCCCAGTCCTTTTGCGCCGCTGCCGCTGCTTCGCAGGCCTGTGCCGCCAGCGCCGCGCCGCAATCGGCATAGCGCGCCAATTCGATCTGGGCATAGGGGTCTTCGAGCACAACAGCATCGCCGGCGCCCGCACAGAATTGCCCGCCGATCAGGCTTTGCACCGAGGTGCCAAGGCCAAGATCGGCCATGAGAGACAGCAAAAGCTCCTTGCGGTCAGACATTTTCGGAAGCTCCGTATTTGAAAATCTCGTTGAAATCGGCGCTGTCGGCCAATGTATCGCGGCTGTTTTCCCAGATCGCGGCAATCGCGGCAGTCGCAGGAAGGTCAAGCCCGCCCTGCGCCGCCAACTTGGTGGCAAGCCCCACATCCTTGCGCATCAGCCCCATGGTAAAGCCGGAATCATACGCCCCGTTCATAATCCATTTCGGGAAGTTCACCTCGCTGACGCCGCTGCGCCCCGATCCGGCGTTGACGCCTTGCAACAGGCTGTCCAATGGGATGTCACAGCTCTGCGCCAAACGCGCCATTTCGCTGACCAGCACCAAATTCGCGGCACAGAGCAGGTTGTTGGCAATTTTCGCCGCATGACCCGATCCGGCGGGGCCGACATGCACCGTCCTGGCCGTCAGATCATCCAACACCGGGCGCAAGGCCTCGATCGCGTCAACCGGGCCGCCCAGAACCATCGTCATGCTGCCCGCCCGCGCGCCACCGGGGCCGCCGCTGACCGGACCATCCAAAAAGGTATAGCCCTTGGCCGCCGCCGCCAGCGTTTTGGTTGTGTCGGGTTCCGAGGTCGACGTGTCCAGAATGATCGTGCCATCGCGCAGATGCGGCACAAGATCGGCCATCACGCTGGTCACGATTTCGGCCTTGGGCAGCGACAGGATGATCTGATCGCATTTCTGCGCCACATCGCCCAGGCTGTCACAGACCGTACCGCCACTGGCCGCTGCGCGCGCCCGCGCCTCGGGCAAGGCGTCATGGCACTGGACCACATGGCCCCGTTCCACCAGCCGCGCAATCATCGCGCCGCCCATGGCACCGCATCCAATCAATCCAATCATCACCTGTTCCTCATCCTTGTCTTTCAATGCCCCGTTGCGCGCGGCGCAGTGGCCAGCAGCATCCGGGTGTAATCGTGGTTTGGGGTGTCGAACAAAGCCTCGGCGGGCTGACATTCGACAATCTGACCCTGTTTCATGACGGCCACCCGGTCCGACACCTGACGCACCACCGCCAGATCGTGGCTGACAAACAGCATGGTCAGCCCAAGTGAGCGGCGCAGTTCCATCAACAGCGCCAGCATGTCGGCCTGGATCGATACATCCAGTGCCGAAGTCGGCTCATCACAGAGCAAGAACCGGGGCCTGACCGAAAGCGCGCGCGCGATACAAATCCGCTGCCGCTGGCCACCGGAAAACTGATGCGGAAACTTGCGCCCCGCATCCGCAGGCAAACCCACCCGTTCCAGCAAGGCCCCGACAAGCCGGGGAATATCGCCCCGTTCGGCCAGCCCATGAAACCGGATCGGTTCGGCCAGGATATGATCCACCCGCATCCGGCTGTTCAGCGATGAATACGGGTCCTGAAACACCACCTGAACATCCCGGCGCAGCGCCTTGCGCGCGGCGCGCGTGCGCACATCGGCCAGCGGCCCATGATCGCCATAGCTCACCGCGCCCGAACTGGGCGGCACAAGCCCGGTCATCATCCGGCCCAGCGTCGATTTTCCCGATCCGCTTTCACCAACAAGGCCCAGAACTTCGCCGCGCTTGATGCTGAGGCCCGGGATATCCACGGCGCGAAAGCGGCCCGATTTGCCCCAGAACGATGTTTTCTTGGTGGCAAAATCCTTGGTCAACGCGCTGGCAGTGACGTAATCGCCAGTGCCCTCGCCCTTGTGCCCCTGCAACAGCCATTGATCGATTTCACCGGTTTTCTTGACCGGATTGCGAAACCTGTCTTCGCGGTGGGTGATGCTGGGGATCGCGGCGATCAGGTCCTGCGTGTACTGCTGCGTCGGGCGGTGGATCACCTGATCCGTTGGGCCGGTTTCCACCAGCTTGCCGTGGCGCATCACATAGACCCGATCCGCCGTTTCCGCGATCACCCCCATGTCATGGGTAACCAAAATCACCCCAAGAGACCGTTCAACACAAATGCTGCGGATCAGGTCAAGCACCTGTTTTTGCACTGAAACATCCAACGCCGTGGTCGGTTCATCCGCAATCAATAGGTCGGGATCACCCGCCATAGCCAGCGCAATAACCACACGCTGGCGCATGCCACCGGAAAACTCATGCGGGTATTGGCCCATGCGGTTGGCGGCGTCCGGGATGCCAACACCATCCAGCCGATCCGACGCCATCTGACGCGCCTGCGCCATTGGCACATCCTGCAGTATCGCGATGGACTCCGCCAGCTGATCGCCCACGGTCATCAATGGATTGAGCGAGGTCATCGGATCCTGAAAGATCATGCCAATCCGCCGCCCGCGCAGCCGCGCCATGGCCGCATCCGACAGATCAATCAGGTTTTCGCCCTCAAGCTCGATCCGCCCGCCCGACACCTCGCCGGGATGGGACAACAGCCCCATGATGGCATTGCCAACGGTGGATTTGCCCGCGCCACTTTCGCCGATCAGTCCGACAATCTCGCCGCGCCGGACCTCCATGTCAAAGCCATGCACCGCGGTGAAATCGCCCAGCCGATGAGGAAAAGTGATCCTCAGGTCCTGGGTCTTGCATAGAATATCGGTCATCTCAGCCTCGGGTTCAGATAGTCGCGGACCCAATCGGCCACGAGATTGAAGGCAACCACCATCACAAGCAGCATGATCCCGGGAAAGATCACTACCCACCAAATGCCGGAAAACAGGTATTGGCTGCCGATCTGGATCAAGGCGCCCAATGATGGCTGGGTCAGCGGCGTGCCGAGGCCCAGGAAGGACAGCGTTGCCTCGGTCACGATGGCCACCGCGATTTGCAGCATGGCCAGCACAAGCACCGGCCCAAGGATGTTGGGCGTGATGTGGCGCAGGATGATCGTCGGCGTCGGCAATCCGATGGCATGGCAGGCCGTAACATAATCCTGCCCCCGCTGGACCATCGCCGAGGCGCGCACGATGCGGGCAAATTGCACCCATCCGGCCAGTCCAATGGCAAGGATCATGATCGGCACAGCCGCCTGGGCAAAGACATCCGCAGGCAGGGAGGCCTTGAGAATGCCATTGAACAACAGCGCAATCAGGATCGGCGGAAAGGCGAACTGGATTTCTGCAATGCGCATCAAGACCGCATCGGTCATGCCGCCAAAGTAGCCCGCCAGGAGGCCCACAGTCATGCCAATCACCACCGACAGCGCCACCGCGCCAATCCCGACAAGCAGCGAAATCCGCCCACCATAAAGCATCGCCGACAGCACATCACGCCCCTGAAGGTCCGTCCCCAGAAGGAACCGGGGATCGGCACCATCCGCCCAGGCCGGGGGCATATTGTTGTCCATGATCGAGATTGTCGCCGGATCAAACGGCGTATGCGGCGCGAAAACCGGGGCAAAGGTACAGCCGATGATCATCACCGCGATGATGATCGCCGAAACAACCGTCACCGGGGAGTTTACCAGCTCATACCAGAAATCGGATCGTATGCGTTCGAACATGTCAAAGCGCTCCGTGGCGAATGCGGGGATCGATCAGCACATAGATCGCGTCCACCACAAGATTGGAGATCGTGAACACCAGCCCGACAAAGATCAGATAGGCGGCCAGCAACGGGATGTCGCTTTGACCAATGGCATGCAGCAAGAGCGACCCCATGCCCGGCCATTGAAACACCCGTTCGGTGATGATCGAAAAGGCAAACAGCGAACTGAGTTGCAGGCCAATCGCCGTGACCACCGGCACCAGCGTGTTTTTCAACGCATGGCGGAAATAGACCCGCTGCCCCGGCAAGCCGCGCGCCCAGGCAAAGCGGATGTAATCGGTGCGCAGCACCTCCAACATCTCGGCCCGGATCAGTCGCAGGATGACGCCCAGTTGAAACAGGCACAAAACGGCGGCGGGCATCAAGGCATGGCTTAGCCCATCCCAGGTGAACAGGCTGGAGCGCATGCCGAACATCACCGCCACATCGCCGCGCCCGAAGGAGGGCAACCAATTGAGCCAGACCGAAAACACCAGGATCAGCAGGATGCCCAACAGGAACGACGGGATCGACACGCCGATCACCGAAAGCGCCATGATCGTCTGGGCAATGCCGCCTTTGCGCCGGATGCCGGTGTAAATACCCGCCGGAATGGCCAGCAACAGCGACAGCACACCCGACAGCATCACAAGCTCGATCGTGGCAGGCAACCGATCTGCGATCATCTCGCTGACATCGCGATTAAAGCTGTAGGAGATGCCAAAATCGCCCTGTACCGCGTTCACCACATAGCGGGCATATTGCAGGAGGATTGGATCATTCAGCCCAAGGCTCTCGCGCAGGGCCTCGCGGTCTTCGACGGATGTTTCCTGTCCCACCAGGGACAGCACCGGGTCACCCACGAATTGAAACACGAGGAAGCCGACAAGGGCCACGCACAGCATCACAACCGTGGCCTGCACCAATCGGGCCAACAGAAAAAACATATCAGGTTTCCATGTAGAGGGGCGATGGGACGGCGGCCCGACAAAGGCGGGCCGCACAATCGCAATCAGTTGACGTTGAAATATTCCAGCGGGAATTCAAACGTCGGATGTTGCACCACGTCGATGTTTTCCGCCGCGCCCCAGACCAATTGCTGCACGTGCAGCGGCACCAGGCAGACATCTTCGACCATCAGTGCCATCGCGTCCTGCAACATGGTTTCGCGCGCCGCCGCATCCATCGTCACAGCCGCCTCGGCCGCCAGTGCATCCGCCTCAGGCACCGAACAGCCCGAGATATTCCAGGCGCCAACCCCATTTTCCAGATCACGGGTGCCCAGCACATTCTGGAACACGTTCAAGGCATCCATCGTCGAGGGCGTCCAGCTGAGCAGGAAGAACGAGGTGCCGAAATCGGGGGCCACAACCTTGGGGAAGAACTGGGCCTTGGGCTGGGCGATCAGGTTCACCTTGATCCCGACACGCGCCAAAAGGCTGACTGTGGCCTGACAAATCTGGCCATCGTTGACGTATCGGTCGGTCGAACAATCCATCGTCACCTCAAACCCATCGGGATAGCCCGCTTCGGTCAACAGCGATTTGGCGGTGTCGACATTGTACTCCAGCCGCGTCAGATCGGGATTGAACCCGTTCACCTTGTCCATCACGTATTGCGTGGCCAGCGTCGCCTGACCCTGCATCACCCGGTCGATGATCGCCTGTGCGTCCACCGCATGGGCAATCGCCTGACGCACCCGCAGATCAAGGAACGGGTTGCCCTCAACCGGGCTTTCGATGATCTGATCGCGCCATTGGTCCATGCCGATATACATCGTGCGCGCCTCGGCGCTGGATACCACCTTGACCCCTGCACCATTTTCGACGCGCGGGATGTCCTGCAACGGCAAGGGCATCACCAGGTCGACCTCGCCCGACAACAGCGCCGACACCAGCGTTGCGGCATTGTTGATCGGGGTGAACACCACCTCGGTCACATTGCCCGCATCGCCCCAATAGCCATCAAACGCCGCCAGCGTGGTCTTTTCACCCTGCGCGCGCGACACCACACTGAACGGCCCGGTGCCGTTGGCGTTGGTGGCGCTGAATGCCTTTTCCTCGGCCTGAAGATTGATCGGCATCGCTGCGCCGTTGGCTTCGGACCATTGTTTGTCAAGGATCATCAGGTCCAAGAGATCATTCAACAGGATCGGATTGGGGGCCTTGGTCACAATCTCGACCGTCATGTCATCAACGGCGCGATAGCTGGCAACCGAGGCCAGCACATGCTTGAAGTTCGAAGTCTCGGACAGCGCGCGATCCATGCTGAAAATCACGTCATCCGCCGCGAATTCGGCCCCATCGTGGAATGTCACACCTTCCCGAAGCGTGAACTGCCATGTCGTGTCATCGACCTGTTCCCAGCTTTGTGCCAATTGACCGGTGATTGCGAAATCCTTGTCGCGCGCCACCAGACCTTCGTAGACGTTGGCAAGGAAATAGTTGGTAAAGCTTTCATTGTGGCTGTGCGGATCAAGGCTTGTGGCGTCGCCTTGTGATGCAATGCGCAGCGTTTCGGCCTGTGCCGGGGCGATCAGCGCGGTGCAAACGGCCAAGGCGGCTGCCAGCGAGGCGATTTGGTTTTTCGACATTTTTTTACCCTGTTGAGATTCATTGATTCTCAACAGCCTATGGTCGGAACCATCCTGCGGGAATTGCAGCATATGTGAATTATCGTTGCATTCTGCGCAACGTCAGGCACCCGGATGAAACGCGACCATCGACCGGGTGATGTGGTTGATCAATCGCACCGCACCTTCGGGCAATCGGCGCCCCTGACGGGTCAGAACCGAGGTCTCGCCCTTGTTGAGTTCGGGGATGTTCAGCCGCTTGGTCGTGATCGTGCCATCCGCAATTTCGCGGGTCACGACAAAGGCGGGCAGCACCGTGACGCCCAGCCCCTCACGCACGAAATTTCGCAGCACCGCCAGAGAGTTGGACCGCACCAACGCCTGCAACCTGACCCCGTGCGCACTCTCGGCCACCGCGATCATGTCGCCCACGCCAAAGCCGGATTTCAACAGCGCCGATGGCAAGGTTTCCAGCTGTGTCATTGACACGGGTTCCGGCAGGTCGGCCCATTGCGACGTCGGGCTGACCAGCAATTCCAGCGGCTGTTTCACCTGTGTCTCGCTGCGGATCGCCCGTTCGGTGCGGGCATTGTAGGCCAGCCCAAGATGCGCGCGGTCGGTCCTGACGGCGTGCAGGATCTGCTCGGTCGAACCGCTCAACAGGTCATAGGTGAACCCGGGAAACGCCGTCTTGAAGGACTTCACCGCATTGCCGACAAAGTCGCTGATAAAGCCATCGCCGACCGCAATCACCAACTCGCCGCGCCGCATCCCCTTGAGCGCGTCGAAATCCGACAACAGCGCCTCTTGTTCACTTTGCTGGTGTTTCAGATAGGTCCGCAGCAGATTTCCCGCCTCGGTCGGGCGTATGCCCTTGCGCCCCCGCTCGATCAGCGCGGTGCCCAATGACGTTTCCAGGGCCTTGATTTGACGGCTGATTGTCGAAGGCTCAACCCCCAGGCGTTCCGACGCGGACCGGATCGAGCCCTCTTCGCAAGCCACGAGGAATGAAGCAGACTGGGCGGTGTCGATCTTGAACAATGCGGCGTCCTCATCACTGCCCGGGATGTTCACGACACAGGCGCGTTGGTTCCGATCCTTCCTATACCTTGGACCCGTCGATGGCGAGAACAGGCAGTCTACCGGTCAGGCACAGGCTTCGGAGCACGTGGCATCCGTCCCGGGCGCGCGGGATTGCTTGCGGTAGCGGGCCGGGGTCATGCCTGTGCACAGCTTGAAGGCGCGTTCGAAGGCCGAGACCGAACTGTAGCCCAGGTGCTCCGAGATCTCGGACAGCGGGCGGTTGGACAGGTGCAGGGCAATCTCGGCATAGCGGGTGCGGCAATCTGATAGAATGGCCGAGAACGAGGCATTCTCGGCTTCAAGCCGCCGCCGCAGGGTCCGCCGGGAATAGCCGATGGCATTGGCGATCTGGGTCTGGTCCAGGCTGTCGCGGCCCAGCCGTCGCACCACTTCGCGCCGCACGCGGATCGCCACCGGGGCGTCACGTTCGCGCGCCCATGCCTCTCGCGTGATGGCCTGCGACAGCGCGCCCACCGGTTGCGATGGTGCATCGCCCATCGGCAGGTCCAAAAGCCGCGCCGGAAAACGTAGGCTGTTGGTCGGGGCGTCACAGAGGATGGTGCAATGCGGCCCGGTTCGGGCATTGCGCCAGACCGCGCTGGTGCCATGTTCGAAAGTCAGCGCCGAGGGCCGCCAGCCGGGGCCGGCAATGCTCTTGATCAGTTGGTGAAAGACCGACAACGTCAGCTCGGCATCCTGCTGGCGCGGCCATATGTCGAGGTCGAGGATACGGTAGGACAGGACCGCGGCATCCCCGTCGATGGTCAGGTCCATTTCCGAGTCGCTCTGGATCATCGCAAAGGATTTGCGAAACAGCGACAGCGCCGCGCCCAGGGTCGGGGCCTCCAGGATGAACGGGCCGAAATCGCCGAGATTGCGCAGGTCGAACTCGGCCCCCACGGTCCAGCCGAAATCCGGGCGGCGCAGCGTCCGGGCCGAGACTTCAAAGAACTGCACGTATTTCTGCAGCGCGATGGTGTCAGTGCGCGCCCGGTCCGTAATGCCAAGCGTCTGCCCGATGCCCGCGGCATCGCCGCCCATGTCGGTACAGACCCGCGACGGGTCGGTCAGGGCGGATTGGACGATCTGCGGGCTGTAGCTGGCTGTCATGGCTCTGGCTTCAACAAGGTTTCACAAAAAAGTTAGCATCGGACTCGCATTTTCGCCAAACGCTCGATGCCGTTGCGGCGGTGATCCGCGGATTTTGTCCGGAAATGTCGTGTTGCTGTCCGGCGATGTGGTGGTCGGGCGGGCAGGTGCCTTGCTTTGATGCAGGGATGAAACAGGCGTTCCAACTTGACGACATCGCGATTGCCGGCGGCGGCCCGGCCGGGACGCTGGCCGCGATCTTGCTGGCACGGGCGGGGTATCACGTCGGGCTGGCCACCTCCTTGCCGGTGCACGAGCGGATGGAAGGCCTGTCGCCGCGGGTGGTGTCGATCCTGCGGGCGCATGAGTTGCCACTCGCGGCGATTGCCCCGGCCAGCCAGAGACACGCGCGTTGGGGCAACTTCGAGGGCGACCAGAACGTCGAGCACCTGGTCGAGCGCAGGGCCTTCGACCTCGGCCTGCTTGACCGGGCGCGACAGGAAGGCGTGAGCGTGACCGAAGGGTCGATCGCCGCGGTCCTGCCGGAACGCGGGGTGATCCGCATGAAGGACGGGCGCCGCATCCTTGCCGGTCTGCTGTTCGAGGCGCGGGGGCGGCGGGCACCCCGGGCAGTCACGGGCCGGGCGCGGGGTGCGCTTGTCGGGCCGGAAACGATCAGCATTGCCGGCATGGTACCCTCGTCCGGTGGCCGCCACGGGTCCGAGATCGCGGCCCGCTCGGAAGGCTGGACCTGGCGCGCGCGGATGGGCGAGGGCCGGGATTGGTTGCAGGTGGTGGGTGACGCGGCTGTCGTTGCCCGGGCGCGCGGTGCCGCGGCGCGGCGGGACATGCTTTGGCAACAGGTTCTCGGCACGTCCGAGCCCGCCCCGCACCGGGCCCGGATCAGCGCGGCAAGCCTGCGCCTGACCGCGCCGGAGTTCGACCCGCATTGTCCGCGGCTGGGTGATGCCGCCGTGGCGCTTGATCCGCTGTCGGGGCATGGCCTGTTCTGGGCGGTGTCCTCTGCCTTGATGGCGGTTCCGGTGGCGCGTGCCCTGTTTGGCGGGCAGGTCGGTCTGGCGCGGGATTTCTATCGTGACCGGGTGGTCGACACCTTTTGGCGGCAGGCGCGCATCGGGCGGGATTTCCATGCCGCCGCCGGGCAGGACGGGGCCTTCTGGCAGAAGCGCTGCCAATGGCCCGACGCCAGGCCCGCGCATCCCGACCTTGATGCGCCGCGGCTGGAAACCCGCGTGCTGTTGCGCGATGGCGCCCTGTCGCGGGGCGAGGTGCTGGTGACCCGGGATGACCCCGGCGGCGCCGCCTTTGTGCTGGGCCAGGAGATCGCGCCGCTTCTGCGCGCGCTTGGCCCCCGGCCGCTGCCCGATGCCGAGACATTTCACCGGACGTTCCTGCCGGGGCAGCCCGCACCGCTGGCGCGGCGACTGCACGGCTGGATGCTTTCGCGCGGGCTGGGACGCGGGGCGGCGGTGCTTTCACAGGAATTCGAAAAGGAGAACGCATCATGCGAAACCAAGCAAGCTGTCTGAGCGCAGCGATCCTCATGGCGGTGGGCGGGGCGCATGTGGCCCATGCCGATGCCGAGATGGTCACCGAATATTGCAGCGGCTGCCATACCGAGAGCGAAGGCACGTTCAGCCGTATTTCCGACCAGCGCAAGAGCCCCGAGGGCTGGATGATGTCCATCGTTCGGATGCAGCAGCAGCGGGGCCTTGAGATCAGTGCCGAGGACCGCCGCGCCATCGTGCAATACCTGTCGGACACACAAGGCCTGGCCCCGTCCGAGACCACGGGTTTCCGATATGGGTTGGAGAAAGATCCGAACTTCATCGAAGCGGTGGAAGAGCCGATGGGTTCGATGTGCACCCGGTGTCACACCGAGGCGCGCAATGGGCTGCAGCGGCGGACGCCCGAGGAATGGCTGACGTTGGTGGATTTCCACGTCGGCAACTATCCCACCATCGAATACCAGGCGCTGGGCCGCGACCGCGAATGGTACAAGATCGCCAAGGAAGAGATCGCGCCGATGCTGGCCGAGGCCTATCCGCTTGAGACCGAGGCCTGGGCGGCCTGGCACGGGATGGCGAAAAAGCCGGTCGCGGGTGAGTGGATCGTGATGACGGAACTGCCGGACGTGGGTGAGGTCTATGGCAGTCTGACAGTCACCGGCGACGCCTCGCCCTATCAGGTCACGGGCGAATTGCGTGGCGCGGATGGTGCCAGCCACGCGGTCAGCGGCACGATGAACCTGTATACCGGGTTTGAATGGCGCGCGACGCTGGACATTGGCGGGCAGATGTATCGCCAGGTGCTTGCCGTCTCCGAGGATGGCACCGGGCTGGAGGGCCGCCAGTTCCTGCGCGAAACCGACAGCCTGGGTGGGCGTCTGACCGGGGTGCGCGCCGATCATGAGGGCGTGATCCTGGGCACCGTGCCGTCCGCGGTTCCGGCGGGTGCCGCGACCGTGCAGGTGGTGGGCAGCGGGCTGGATGCGCTTGATGTCAGCACAGGTGAGGCCAGCGGCAATGCCTTCGGCGCGGAACTGGCGCTTGAGACCGAGGGCAACGGCCATGTCACCTTCGCCAGCGGTGGCGCCGAGGGCAGCATCGCGCATTTCTCCAGCCTTGATGGCATCGTGGTGGAACCGGCCTTTACCATCGCCCGCGTCGGCGGCGGCGGTGAAGTGGTGCCTGAAGCCGTGCCCGCGCATTTCAAGGCCATCGGTCTTTGGAACGGCCCCGACGGCCAGCCGGGGACGGAAGATGACGTGCGCCTGGGCCGGATCGACGCGGAGTGGAGCGTTGGCAACCTGCACGACCACGCCGCCAAGATGGAGGACGCCAGATACGCCGGCCAGATCGACGGCGGCGGCATCTTCACCCCCAATATCGCCGGGCCGAACCAGGATCGGCCCTTCACAACCAACAACGCCGGTGAGCTGACCGTGACGGCCAGCGCAATGGGGCAAAGCGGCGATGCCACGCTGATCGTCACGGTCCAGCGCTACATCGACCCGCCGATCCGCTGAGCGCGAGAGGAAAGATCATGAAAGATTTTCACTATCAACCGGCCAACGCGCATCGCGTCTCGGTCGAAGGGCAGGGGATGCTGTTTCACATTCCCACCACCTCGCTTTTCGCGATGGACGAGATGGACGAGGCGGTGCTGGATTTCGCCGCCGCCCGCGACGAGGGGTTCAGCTTCGACGAGCTTGAACACAGCTTTGGCGATGATGCAGCCGCCGAGGCTGTGCAAAGGCTCGACGCCTTCCTGCGGCTTGACGTGGTCAATGACGGGCGGCCCCTGCGGCCCGAACGCCCGCCGATCGAGATCGAGAATTTCCCGCTGACCACAATCGTTCTCAACGTCAACACCGGCTGCAACCTGGCTTGTTCCTATTGCTACAAGGAGGACCTTGCGATCCCCTCCAAGGGCCAGAAGATGGCCTTTGACACCGCGAAACGCTCGGTCGAGCTATTGCTGCAGGAAAACCCCGACCGCGACAGCTACAACGTGGTGTTCTTCGGTGGCGAGCCTTTGTCCAATCTCGCCTTGATCCGGCAGGTGGTCGACTGGGCCGAGCCGTATTTCGCGGAGCTTGGCAAGGGCGTGGGTTTCAGCCTCACCACCAACGCGACGCTTTTGACAGAAGAGAATGTCGATTGGCTCAACGCGCACAAGTTCGGGCTGACCGTGTCGATGGACGGCCCCAAGGCGATGCACGATCTCAACCGCAAGACGGTGGGCGGCAAGGGCACCTATGACGCGGTGGCCAAAAAGGCGCGGATGCTGCTGGCGCGATATACGTCGAAGCCGGTCGGCGTGCGGGTGACGCTGACCGCCGGGATCACCGACATCCATGCCATCTGGGACCACCTGAAAAACGACATCGGCTTTGCCGAGGTGGGCTTTTCGCCGGTGACATCGGGGGACATGGACGCCTTCAACCTGAATGGCGAGGAATTGCAGACGGTCTTTGCCGGAATGAAGACGCTGGGCGAGACATTCCTCGAAGAGGCGATCCAGGGCCGCAACATCGGTTATTCCAACATGCACCAGCTGATGCAGGACCTCTGGGAAGGCCGGTCCAAGGCGCTGCCTTGCGGCGCGGGCGTGGGCATGCTGGCGGTGAACCATGATGGCGCGCTCAACCTCTGCCATCGGTTCCTGGGCTCTGAAATGGAAACCTTCGGCTCGGTCAATGAGGGCATCGCGCGCGAGGAACTGGCCAGTTTCATCAAGGCGCGTTCGGACCGCACGGAAAAGGGCTGTGCCACCTGCCGCATCCGCAATCTGTGCGCCGGGGGCTGCTACCATGAAAGCTATGCGCATTTCTCGGACCCGCTGAAGCCGGCCTATCACTACTGCGACCTGATGCGCGACTGGGTGGATTTCGGCATCGGCATCTATGCCCGGCTTCTGCGCGAGGCGCCGGAATATTTTCACAATCACATCTCGCCAAGGAGGGCGTTCGGGAAATGAAACCGCTGAATCAAAAGGCCGAGCGCGTCCAGCAGGCCGCCGCGGAAAACAAGATGGACGAGGTGCGCGCCATGCAGACCGTGACGGCGGGCTGTTCCACCACCTTCGATCCGGGGTGGGAGGTCGATCCCTTTGGCGGCGTGGCGGCGCTGTGCCAGCCGATGGAGGCCGATCTCTATGGCTGCTCCGACCCGTGTTGGTGGCCGGCGCAGGTGCCCGACATCATGGTCAATCACCAGGACTGGGACGAGGGCAAGGACAACGCGGCGCGCGACTGGCGCTCGCTGGGCAGCACCTATCCCGGCGATGCCGAGACCTGAGGAGAGAGATGATGAAACCCATTCTGACAGCCGCCGTGATGATGGCGGCAGGGGCGCTCCCGGCGTTTGCAGGCGATCTTCTGCTGACCGTGGCGCGGCCCGCGAACATGTATGTCTTTGATGCCGACAGTCGCGAGTTGGTGCGGGACTGTGCCTTGCAGAGCAATGCAATTCCCGGTGTCATCGCCATGTCGCCGGACAATGCCGTGGCCTATATCCTCGTCAACAACTGGCAGGACGTGATCGGCGTCGAGGTTGCCACCTGCGATACCGTGTTCATGGCGCGGCAATCCGATGGCGATGTCACGCGGCGGTCGCTGGCCTCGCTGGCGGTGTCCAAGGACGGCACGGAACTCTACACCGTGCGCAACCCGGTGCGGACCCATTCCGACCGGCTTGAGGTGCTTGAACCGGAATTTGCGGTGTATGACACAAGCGCGGGGCTGGAGGCCGAACCGGTAACGCTGCACCCGGCGCCTCGCCGCTCGACGTTGATGGCGACCGACCGCAAGGGCGATGTCTATATCGCGGGGCATGAGATCTATCGTGTCGATCCGGCAAGTGGTGAAACCGAGGTGGCGATTGCCAATGCCAGCTGGGATCGCCCGACCTACAGCCCGCCCGACGTGCTGGCCTTCTGGCCCACCGGAAGCCAGAACGACGAGTTCATGCTGATGTACACGGCGGCGGTCTTCAGCGACGAGACGCAGACGGAGATGGCGGATTTCGTCTGGGGGTATCAGTCGGTCGACCTGACCACCGGCGAGACAGAGATCGCGGATTTCACCTCGTTTGAAGTGCTGATGTTCTCGGGTGTGCGCAGCGCGACCGAGCCGAACATCCTCTACGGTGCCTATACCCAGCTGTCCAAGCATGATCTGGACACCCAGGAGCTGATCAAGCGGGTCGACCTGCCGCACACCTATTATGTCATCAACGTCTCGACGGATGGCAAGGAGATCTATGTCGGCGGCACCAATGACGACATCGGCATCTATGACAGCGAAACGCTGGAGCGTATCGGCGAAATCCGCATGCCTTCGGGCGGGGATATGTCGGTGGCCACGTTGCACGTTCTGCCGCAGGAATGAGCGGAGCGGTTGACATGAAGACGCAGGGGCGCCGGCGGGCGCCCCGGCTTGCGGCCTCGCTTGGCGCGGGGCTGTTTGGCGGTGCGGCGGCGGGCTGGCTGATGCCGGTGCTGGCGCCGTATCGTCACCGGTTGGGGCTTTTGCTGGCGCTTGGCATGGTGGCGGCGGGGCTGGGCCTTGTGCCGCCTTACCTCAGCAAACTGGTGATTGATCAGGGGCTTGTGGCCGGCGATGTGCAGGCGCTGGTCCGTTGGTCTGCCATGCTCTTTGCCATCGGGTTGGCGGCGGTGGGCATGGGGGCGCTGAACAATATCCTGCACATGCGCGCTTCGGTCCGGATGCTGGCCGACCTGCGGCGGGTGCTGCTGGATGCGCTGATTGCCCGGCCGTCGCACTGGTTTGGCGGCCAGCGCGCAGGCGAGCTGCTGGCGCGGATCGATGGCGACGCGGGCGAGGTGCAGCAATTCGCCTTCAACGCGGTGCTGGGCGGGCTGTCGGCGGTGGTGCGGCTGGTGGGGGGCACCGTCATGCTGATGGTGTTGAACTGGAAACTGGGGCTGCTGGCGGCCATGCTGGCACCGGTGGAGTTATTGTTCCTGGCGTGGGCGCGGCCCCGGACGGAACGTCTGGCCGGCGAGACCCGCACCGCACGCGGCCACCTGACCGCCGGTCTGGCCGAGGCGCTGCACGGGCTGCCCGCCTTGCAGATCTCGGGCGGCACCGGTTGGGCGCGCAGCCGAAGCCTGTCGGATCAATCAGAGCTCAACGACCGCCAGATCACCCAGCAGAAATGGGGTGAGTTCACCCGCGCGGTGCCGCAGATCCTTTCGGCGCTGTTGCGCGCCGGGGTTTTCGTGGCGGGAGGTGTCATGGTGATCCGGGGCGATTGGCCGCTGGGATCGCTGATCGCTTTCATCGCCTACATGGGGTTCATGGTTGGCCCGATGCAATCGCTTCTGGGCCTCTGGCATGCGCAGGCCCGGGCCAAAGTGGCGCTGGGGCGGTTGGACATGCTGATGGCCATGCCTGCCCGGCCAAAGGCGGCAGAGGTGCCGGAAGGCTTTGATCTGCAACTGGAAAACCTGAGATTTGGCCGCGATCCGTCCCGGCCTTCCGGGCCGATATCGGGTCATGTGCCCGAAGGCACCAAGCTGGCGCTGACCGGACCCAGCGGAAGTGGCAAGACCAGCCTTCTGATGCTTCTGCTGGGGCGGGAAAGGCCGCTGTCGGGGCACATCAGGCTGGCCGGTCTCGCCCCTGACCGCATCGCGCCCGACGCGCTGGCCCGCCGCATCGCCTTTGTCACGCAACGCCCCTTCACCGTCCGCGCGAGCCTGCGCGACAACCTGTTCCTGCCGCGCGACACGCCGGACAATGCCGTTTGGGAGGTGTTGGACGTGCTGGACCTCTCCACCCGGTTTCGGGCCGCGGAGGGGTTGGACACCGTGTTGGGCGAAAACGGGTTGACCCTGTCGGGCGGCGAGCGGCAGCGGATTTGCCTGGCCCGCGCGCTCTTGCGGCCTTTTGATGTCCTGATCCTTGACGAGGCGCTGTCCGAGGTCGACACCGAGACCGTCACGCGGATCATGGCTTTCATCGACCGGGAATACCCAGACCGCACGCGCATTGTCGTGTCGCATGGCCGGTTGCAGGCGTTCGGAGATTTCGATGTCACGCTTGACCTGGGATGCCCGGCGCAATGACCGTGGTTGCGCTGATCGACGGGCCGCTGCCCGAAACCCAAGCCTTTTGCGCGCTGCACCCGCAGGCCGGGCAAAGCCCGGCGGCGCAACACGCGGGTGCCATTGCCCGCGCCATTCGGCATAACGCCCCCGCCGCGCGGATCGACAGCTACGCGGTTTTCCCCGGTGCGCTGACCTGTTCGGTCCGGGCGGTCTGCGACGCATTGCACCACGCGGCACAGAGCGAGGCGCAGGTCATCAACTGTTCCTTCGGCATCCCGCGGGACGCGCCCGAACTGACCGAAGCGGTGGCGCGGGTGTTCGCCCGGGGCAAATATATCGTCGCCTCGGCCCCGGCGCGGGGCGGTGCGGTCTATCCGGCAATGCATGACGGCGTGATCGCGGTGCAGGGCGATGCGCGCTGCACCCCCGGCACATGGTCCTGGCTGGGCCTGCCGCATGCGCTGTTTGGCGCTTGTGCCGGGTCGGATGGCGCAATTCGCGGGGCCAGCCTCGCGGCGGCGCATTTCACCGGCCACCTGGCACGGGCCATTGCCGAGGGCCGCGAGGCCGACATGCAGCGAGCCGCCGCCTTCCACGGGCGCGAACGCATTCTGACAAAGGCCGGGCCGGCACAGGCCGGACCTGATACACAGGGATCCTGAAAGAGCCCTGACAGGCAGCAGGACTGGAGGAGGAGACAGTCATGACACAGCACGATACCGCCATCACCACGCCAAGGCGCGGCCAATCGCACGTCATCGGGCCGGTGACAGAACCGCTGGCACACCTGACCATCCCGCAGCTTCTGGCCGAGGCGGTGACGCGTCACGGCGACCGCGACGTGCTTTATTTCGCGGAAACCGGTCTGCGCCTGAGCTACCGTGCCTTTGCCGAGGCGGTGGACGATTGTGCCGCCGGGTTGCTGGCGTTGGGATTGGAGCCGGGTGACCGGGTCGGCATCTGGGCGCCCAACCGCTATGAATGGGTGCTGACGCAATTCGCCACGGCCCGTGCCGGGCTTATCCTCGTCAACATTAACCCGGCCTATCGGCTGGCCGAACTGGAATATGCGCTGAACAAGGTGGGTTGTGCGGCGTTGATTGCGGCGAAGTCCTTCAAGACCTCGGACTACCAGGGCATGATCGAGGAGCTGGCGCCAGAGTTGGCAACGCGTGGGGATGCGCCGCTGCGGGCGGAAAAGCTGCCCGATTTGCGCCATGTGATCGTGATGGATGACACACCCGGCGCGGGCATCGTGTCGTTTGACGCGCTTTGTGCCCTTGGCGCAGCGGGTGATCACGCAAGGCTGGATGCCATCGCCGCCGGGATGACGCCGCAGGATGCCATCAACATCCAGTTCACCTCGGGCACCACCGGCATGCCCAAGGGCGCGACGCTGTCGCATTTCAACATCGTCAACAATGCCCGTTTCGTCACCGATCGTATTCGCCTGACCGAGGTTGACCGGCTGGTGGTGCCGGTGCCGCTATATCATTGCTTTGGCATGGTGATGGGCGTGCTGGGCGCGGTCAGCAAGGGCGCGGCGTTGATTTTCCCCGGCGAGGGCTTTGACCCGGCCCAGACCCTCAACGTGATCGAAGCAGAGCGCGCCACCGCGATCTATGGCGTGCCCACCATGTTTGTCGCCATGCTGCATGAGCTGGATGTCCGCAAGCGCGACCTGACGACCCTGCGTACCGGGATCATGGCCGGGGCGCCCTGTCCGATGGATGTCATGCGCCGGGTCAATGATGCGATGAACATGCGTGAGGTCACGATCTGCTATGGCATGACTGAAACCTCGCCTGTGTCGTTTCAAAGCTTTACTGATGATCCGACCGAAAAGCGCTGTGAAACCGTGGGCCGGGTGCATCCTCATCTGGAAGTGCGCATCATCGGCGAGGACGGCGCGCCTGTTGGCATCGGTGAAACCGGCGAGCTTTGCACCAGGGGCTATTCGGTGATGAAAGGCTATTGGGGGGACGCGGCGGCGACGGAACAGAGCATCCGCGACGGTTGGATGCACACCGGTGATCTGGCGACTTTCGACGATGAAGGCTTCTGCGCCATTGTCGGGCGGGTCAAGGACATGATCATCCGCGGCGGTGAAAACATCTATCCGCGCGAGATCGAGGAATTCCTGTTTCGCCATCCCGACATCAGCGAGGTGCAGGTCTTTGGCATCCCGGACGAGAAATTCGGCGAGGAAATCTGCGCCTGGGCCATCGCCAAACCGGGCAGGGACCTGGACCCGGAGGAGATCCGGGCCTTCTGCAAGGGCCAGATCGCGCATTTCAAGATCCCGCGACACGTGCGGGTGGTCAACGAGATCCCGATGACCGTCACCGGCAAGCCGCAGAAATTCGTCATGCGCGACCGAATGGTCGAGATGCTGGGCGGGTGATTGCCAGACCCGGGGCGGCTATTCGAAGCCGTCCTGGGCCTTCTTCATCTGGATCGCAAAGCGGGCATCCTTGGCGGCGGCCTCGTCATCGAACCAATCGACGCGCAACTGCCCGGGCCTTCCGGGCCGGCCCCATTCGCGCACCAGCGACCAGTCGCCAAACAACCCCGGCAACAACTCCATCCGGTAGAACCGCTGGCTGTTGCCCGCCGCGTCATGCCATCTCAGATCCATCTGCACGTCCCCATTTCGCCCCGGAGCCTACCGCCTGTGGCACGCCTGCATCGGGCGCTGCCTTTTTCAAGGTGCCCGCCGCCGGGTCGGGATCAGGCACTTGAGGTGATTCTATCCGGCGTTTCCGGCAATTTCCATCATCCTGTGGTCTCTCGGCGGAAAAACGGCCCCACGGAAGTCTCCGCAGGGCCGTTCAAGCGTGTTGAAAGCGGGGTAGAGGCTCAGAAGTAGGTCAGGCCGACCGCAATGATGATCCCCGACAGGATCAGGTGCACCACGCAGAAGCCCATGATGTCCTTGGCCCGCAGCCCGGCAATACCGAGGATCGGCAGTGCCCAGAAGGGCTGCACCATGTTGGTCCAGGCATCACCCCAAGCCACGCCCATCGCGGTGCGGGCGATGTCGGCCCCCAGCGCTTCGGCCGCGGGAAGGATCACCGGCGCCTGAACTGCCCACTGACCGCCACCCGAAGGGACAAAGAAGTTGACGATACCTGCCGACAGGAAGGACCAGAACGGCAGGGTGGTGCTGGACGCCAGGCCCACCAGGTATTCCGAGATGCTCGCCGCCAGGCCCGATTGCACCATGATCGCCATGATGCCGGCATAGAAGGGGAACTGGATGACGATGCCCGCGCCGCCCTTGACCGCATCGGTCAGCGCATCCAGCAGGTTGCGGGGCGTGCCGTGCAGCAGGATCGCCAGCGTCAGGAAAAGAAAGTTGATGACGTTCAACGACAGCCCGCCACCCTGGGCGAAATACTGGATCAGCCAGGCCGCCGCCGCGGCACCAACCAGCACCGACAGCACATAGCTGTTTTCAAGCCGCTCCGCCGGGGTCGGGCTTTCGGGTTTCGGGCGGTCCTCTTCGGCCAGCAGGGCGGGGTCGACATAAACCGCCTCGTCCTCGCGCGGCATCATCGCGCGGTTGACCAGCGGTACGGCGATGAACAGCGCCACGACAATCACCAGGTTGAAGCTGGAAAAGATCGTGTCCGAGGTCGGCACCACGCCGGTGATATCGGCAAAGGGGTGGCCTTCGGTGGCGATGGACAGCGGCACCGAACCGGCCAGGCCGCCATGCCAGACGATGAAGCCGGAATAGGCCGAGGCCACCAGCAGGCGGTAATCCACCTTGATTGTCCGCGCCAGTTCGCGGGCAAAGAGCGCGCCAACCACAAGGCCGAAACCCCAGTTGATCCAGGAGGCCGCCAGCGACACCACGCTGACCAGCAGGATCGCGCCGCCGGCGCTGCTGGCCATGCCGGCCAACGCCGAAAGCCCGCGCCGCACCAGCGGGGTCGAGGCCATCATGTAGCCGGTGACAAGCACCAGCAGCATCTGCATCGAGAAGGTCAGCAACGACCAGAAGCCGTCACCCCAGTAGCCCACGACCTCAAGCGGGCCGGTGCCCTGGGTCAGCACTGCGGCAAGTCCGGCGACCAGCGTCAGGACCATGACAAAAACAAAGGGATCGGGCAAATACCGATCCACGATCCGCACCATCGGGCGGGAGATGAAACCGAGCATCGAGGGCTCCTTCATGGGTTGAGAATCACTATTTCTCCTGTGGCGATATCAATGCTGCGCCTGCATTGGAAGGCTCTGCCGTGGCCTGAAACAGCGGTTTTGCCTGCAAGTTGTGCGCGCCGGAAAATCAGGGTTGGATCGGGTGGGGCCGCGCCAGAAGCACCGCCCCCAGGGCCAGGAACCAGGCAATCGCGCCAAGGCCAAAAAGCGCGCCTGCCACCTCACCCAGCGGGGGAACAATCGTGGCCAGCCCGCCGATCCCGGTGAGAAGCCCCAGCGCCGCCAGGGCCCGGGGCAGGATGCGCAGACCCGCGCCGCCCAGGCTGACACAGGCGATCCAGGCGCCGCCTGCGATCTCATTGCCGCCGCCAAGGCCCAGTTCCACCGTATGCAGCACCTGCCACAGGTCCGCCGCAGCCGCGGGGTCGGTGGCGTAGAGATGCGCGACGGTCTCGACAGTCACGTTGGCAATCATGCCCGCGCCCAGCACCAGTGTCGCCCAGATCAGGCCAAGCGCCCGGGTGATCGGTGCCCAGCCCGAGGGCGCCAACCGCTGGCCCAGCGCCACGACCAGCACCGCCAGCGCCAGTGCATTCACCACGTAGATCGTGCTGTACCAGGCGATCATCACGCCGGGGCGCGCATGCAGGAAAGCGGTGACGGCGGCAGGGTCCATCCGGGCCGTGCCGAAGTTCAGCGGCGCCAGAACGGTCAGCAGCAGGGCGAAACCGATCAAGTAGGTCGCGGCACAGCCCAGGGCGGCCCACCCGCCTGGGCGGGTCAGGGTCATGTCGGTCATGCCGCACCTTCCTGGACAAGCCTTGCAAAGTGATCTTTCAGGTGATGGCTGCCCACCGCCTCGCCCACCATGTTGAGGCCCATCGCGGTCAGAAAGAACTGTGCCGGCCCGTGGATGCGGCGCGGCGTCACCCGGGGCAGCAGCCCAAGCGCCAGCCTGCGGGTCCAGTCCGGAAGAAGGGTGACGCGCGGCTTGCGCCCGACCGCCGTGGCGGCCAGCTGGGCAATCTCTTGATGGGTGAACGTGTCCGGCCCGCCAACATCGCGCCAGGCCAGCCCGGCCTCGGTTGCGGCATGGACGGCAGCGGCCAGGTCGGCGCCGTGGACCGGGTTGATCCGGCGGGTGCCCGGCGCAAAGAGCCAGGACCGCCCGGACCGGGCCATCGCCAGGAAATCCCCCATGTCTGAGAAATAGCCCGAGGGCGCAATCACCGTTGATGCCAGGTCCGAGGCTTGCAAGGCCGCGACGAAATCGGCCTTGGCGGCCACCAGTGGCACATGGCGCATGGCCTCGGCATTGAGCACGTGGACATAGGCGAAACGGCCCACCCCGGCCTGTTCCGCCGCGTGCAGCAGGTTGAGGTTGGCCTGGTAATCCACGTCGCGATAGCTCAGCCCGTCGGCCTGTCGGGTGATGCCAAGCGCCGACACCACGAGATCGGCACCCTCCATCGCACCGGTGAGGCTGTCGGGCCGGGTGGCCTCGGCTTCGACAAGCTGATCTGCAGAGAGCGCCGCGGCGCGCGCCCGGTCGCGGACCAGGGCCGTCACGTACCAGCCCTGTCGCGCGTATTCTGCACAGAGATAGCGCCCGAGATAGCCGGTCGCCCCGGCGATGAAGACGGTTTTCATTGCAGTATCCCTCCGGTGGCCACCCCGATTGCGGCGATGGTCATGCCAAGCGTGACCGGCCCCCAGAGCAGGCGCTCGGGTCGTGACGGGCTGATGTTGTTGGCGATGGTGGTCAGCCCGGTCATCGCCAGCGCCAGCCAGAAGACAAAGGGCGGCAGATCGAGGGCCAGCGCGCCGCCCCGGTCGAGGACCGCGCAGCTCATGGCCAGCAGGAGCCCCAGCTGCACCAGTGCCATCGCGCGCCAAGCCGGGGGCAGCCGGCCGGGAAACCGCCCGCCCACCGTGTACCGCCCGACCGGGGCGCCAAGGCTCACCGCGGCGTGCATGACGCCGGGAAGCGCGGACAGCGCCGTGTAGACGAGGGCGAGGGTTTGAGCGGACATGGCGGTCTCCTTTTCCTGTGAATGGTGGCGGGGTGGGCTTAGCCCACGACGCGATGCCCGCGTCCGCGCAGGCATTCCTTGACGATGGATTCGCGCCGTTCGCTGGCGTCGACCAGCCCCGATACGCCACCCGCAAGCGCACCGGCGACGGCGCCACCCGTGGCCGTGCCGTCTTCGTCCGCAGCACCCAGCAGCGCCCCGGCGCCGGCGCCTAGCGCCGCTGCGCCGGCGGTATCGCGGTCGAACTGGCGCTGGTCACGCGCAAGGGTCTGACAGGCGGCCAGGTCCACCTGGTAGGCCCGGGTGACCGGGCCGTCGAGGATCGGCGTGTAGTTGGCACCGCTGTCGGCACAGGCCGACAGCAAAAGAGTTCCGGCACAAAGTGTGATGATCATGTGTTTCATAAGTCTGCTTTCGTATTTCAGGAGTGATGAGCAGGACATAGACGGCAGGGTACCGGTTCGGCATGACCGCAGGGATCAGGGATTTGACAGATGGTATCAACTTGCCTGATCACAGCGATCATGCGGGCGTCATCCGGGGTGCAGGACGCCGATGCGGCAGGCGGTTCACCCGTTGCCCGGCCCAGACCGCGCCCAGCACGATCCCCGCGCCAAGCCCCTGGAGCGGCGTCAACGACTGACCCAGCACCACCCAGCCCAGCAGTACCGCCGTGATCGGGCTCATCATCCCCAGCATGGCGACCGCGCCGGGCTCGATCCGGGCCACGCCACGGAACCAGATCACATAGGTGGCCGCCGCGCCGATCAGGCCAAGCCAGGCCAGCCCGGCCAGGTTGAGCGGCGTCAGCGGCGGCAAGGGCGGCTCGATGATCAACGCCAAGGGCAACAGGATCACCCCACCGGCAGTCAGTTGCCAGGCCGTGAAGCTGAGCGCCGAGACCGGCGGTTGCCATTTCCGGCTGAGCACCGTGCCTGCGGCCATCGATGCCGCACCGCCCAGGCCTGCCGCGACGCCCAGCGGGTCAAGTCCGGCCTCGGGCCCGATGAGCAGCAACGCCACGCCAAGCACCCCGGCCACCGCCGCCAGCAGCGCACCGACACGGATCGGCGTGCCCAGCCAGCCGCGCGCCATGAAGATCACCATCATCGCCTGCAACGCCCCCAGCGTCGCCGCCACCCCGCCTGGCAGCCGATAGGCCGCAACGAACAGCAAAACCCAGAACAGCGCGAAGTTGAACGTCCCCAACAGAAACGCCCGTCCCAGCCAGGCGCGCGGCGGTAGGCAGCGTGTAACGGCCAGCAGCAACAGACCGGCGGGCAGGGCGCGCAGCGCCGCAAGTGTCACCGGGTAGCCGTCGGGCAGGGCTTCGGTGGTGACAAGATAGGTGCTGCCCCAGATTGCCGGGGCGAGCGCAGTGAGCAGAACATCGGTGGTGCGTGACATGGCTGCCTCCTTCAGGCCGCAAGCCGGGTCGCGGATTGCAGCCGCGCGGCGATGCCGGCCACATGTGCGCCCTGGAACCTTGCGCCGGCCAGGTCGGTTTCCGTCGGGCTGCGCGATCCGTCGGCCCCGGCGATGGTGCCCGCGCCATAGGGCGCGCCGCCGATGATGCCATCCGCCGTGGTCTGGCCGGCAAAGGTATAGGGCATCCCGGCGATCAGCATGCCGAAGTGTTGCAAGGGCACCTGGGTCGTCAGCAGCGTCGCCTCGTGTCCGCCATGCTGGGAGCCGGTGGAGGCAAAGACCCCCGCGACCTTGCCCACCAGCGCATTGCGCGCCCAGAGCCCACCGGCCTGGTCGAGGAAGGATTTCATCTGCCCGGCCATCATGCCGAAGAGCGTCGGCGTGCCCAGCAGAATGGCGTCATAGTCTTCAAGATCGGCGGGCGTGGCTTCGGGCGTGTCATCGGTGACAAATCCGGCCTGTTGCCGGACCGCTTCGGGAACGGTTTCGGGTACGCGGCGCAGGTCGACATGGGTGCCGGGCACGCTGCGCGCGCCTTCGGCCTCGGCTTCGGCCAAAGTGCGGACATGGCCATAGCTGGAGTAATAAAGAACAAGAACGCGGGTCATGGGATCCTCTTGGGGCTGATTGTGTCGATGCCCGGAAAGATCGGTGATCCGGCCCGCGGGAATAAGCCGCCGGCGCTCACTTCAGTCTTTACGCCGGTTGAAGAATGTCAGGACAGCGCGCCGCGCAGGTGATCAAGGAAGGCGGTCACCTTGGCATCCATGCCCAGCCGCGATGCGGTGACGGCAAAGACCTCTGGTGCGGGCAGTTCCCAGTCGGGCAGCACCTGCACCAACTGTCCGGCCGCGACCGGCTCTTTCGAGACGAAGTCGGGCAGGGTGCCGATGCCGTGGCCCGCGACCAGCAGATCGCGCAGCACAAGGCTGTTGCCGACACGAACCGGCGGGTCGATCTCGATGGTCGTCTGCCCTTTCACCCCGTGCAGCGCCCAGGTTGTCAGATGGTCGGCCAGCAGGAAACCGATCACCCGGTGGCGGGTCACGTCGCCCGGTGCTTCCGGCGCGCCGTGTTGCGAGAGATAGCCGGGCGCGGCGAATATCCGTTGCCGCATGGCGCCCAGCTTGCGCGCCACCAGCGCGGAATCCGGCATGGCCGAGCGGATGCGGATCGAGACGTCGAAGCCGCCTTCGACCATGTCGACCACCCGGTCATCAAGCGACAGCGTCAGGCGCAGATCGGGATAGGTGTCGAGAAACCGGGGCAGCACCGGCGCGATCACCGTCTGGCCAAAGGAGCTTGAGGCATTCACCTTGAGGTGCCCCCGCACCGCCCCGGCGCCATCGCGGATGCGCGCCTCAACCTGGGCCACGGCGTCTAGGATGCCGCTGGCTTCATCGTAGTACAGCCGCCCGGCATCGGTCAGCGACATGGCGCGGGTCGTCCGGGTCAGAAGCGTGCTGCCAAGGCTTTCCTCCAGCAGCTTGACCTCGCGGCTCAGAAGCGCGGGGGAAACGCCAAGGTCCTCTGCCGCGCGGGCAAAGCTGCCGCGTTCGACGATGCGGCGGAAGGCATGCATGACGGAAAGCTTGTCCATTCTGGCGGCTGATCCCGGGGTTGCGAATGGCCGCATGATCGGGGCTTGGCCCCGGCAATGCAATGCAGAGCTTGGCCCCGCGGTGGCGTGACAAGGGGAGGTCGAACACCGTTGTCACGCCCGGGTGCAGGCCCGTCGCGTACAAGTTAAATCGTTGGTGTGGAACGCAAAAACAACCCTGGGTTTTTTCCGTTGACATCATAAGGGTTTTGGCAATTCGATGAAGGATTGCTTGATGGCAAAACCGGGAGGAAAAATAATGAAAATAACAGCAATCGCTTCGGCGAGTATTCTGGCCGTTTCCGCAGGTGTCGGGAGCGCCCAGGAAACTCTTGAAATGACCTCGGCCTTCGGAAAGAACCTGCCGATCCTCGGCACCGCGGGCGTCAACTTCGTGGAAAAGATCAACGCGATTTCGGAAAGCGTCGAGTTCGAGCATTTCGATCCCGGTGAACTGGTGCCGACGCTGGAAGCGCTGGATGCAGTGTCGAACGGGTCGGTTGACGCAGCCTATACCACTTCGGGCTACTGGCAGGGCAAGATGACGGCCGCCGGGCTGTTTGCCGCCGTGCCGTTCGGCCCCGAGCCGGGCGAAATGCTGGCCTGGATGCTCTATGACGACGGCCTCGACCTGATGCGCGAGATGTACGACAGCAACGGCTACAACGTGCATGTGCTGCTCTGTGGCACCTACGCGCCTGAAACCTCGGGCTGGTTCAAGGAAGAGATCACCTCGCTTGAGGATCTCGAAGGTCTCAACATGCGGTTCTTCGGCCTGGGTGCCGAGGTGATGCAAAAGCTGGGCGTCTCGACCTCGCTGCTGGCGGGGGGTGACATCTTCCCGGCGCTGGAACGTGGCGCGATCGACGCGACCGAGTTTTCGATGCCGATCGTGGACGCCAACCTGGGCTTTTACAACATCGCCAAGTTCAACTACTTCCCCGGCTGGCACCAGCCCGCCACGATGTTTGAGCTGCTGGTCAACAAGGACCGCTGGGAAGAGCTGGACGAGCGCAGCCAGAAGCAGATCGAAATTGCCTGCATGGCCAATATCACCGACAACTTCGCCGAGGGCGAGGCGCGGAACTTCCCCGCGATGGTCACCAACGTCGAAGAACATGGCGTGAGCATCAAGCAATGGACCCCGGAACAGCTGGAAGCCTTTGAGGCCGCCTGGCTGGAAGTGGTGGACGAGCTGAAGGCCGAGGACGAGATGTTTGCCAAGGCCTGGGACGACCTCGCGGAATTCCGCGAAGGCTACAAGACCTGGTTCAACAACATCTACCTGCCGCGTCCGCGGAACTGATCGGGCGGACAGATCGACATCTGGCCAGGCCGGCACCCGCCGCCCTGGCCATTTTGCAATGCGCCTGCGCAGGTCTGGGGAGACTCCATGCAATCGACCGAAGAACTGATTTCCATCACTGATCCCGGCGAAGCCGGCAAGGCCGAGCACAACCGGGGCGACCGGTTCATCGTCGTCGTTTCGAATGCCTTTGCCTGGATGTTCCCGATCCTGATGTTTGCCATCGTGGCGCAGGTGATCCTGCGGTCCTCGGGGATGAACCAGGCCTGGCTGGACGACCTGCAATGGTGGCTTTATGGCAGCGTCTCGTTGATCGCCATCGGTTATGCGGTGACCACCGACAGCCACGTGCGGGTCGATATCTTTCACGCAGGCTTCACCGAACGGCGTCAGCACCGGCTTGAGGTCTTCGGGCTGGTCTGGCTGTTCCTTCCGTTCATTCTCATGGCCTGGGATTTCACCCTGTCCTATGCCATCTCCTCGGTCAGCATCGACGAAGGATCCGACAGCCCCAACGGGCTGCACAACCTGTGGATCCTCAAGTGCTTCATGAACGCGGCGTTCCTGTTCATCGCGATTGCCATCTGGTCGGCCTATGTCCGGTTCCTGTCGCGGATGACGCGGCCCGCGTTGTGGAAACAGCTGCTGTTTGCCTTTCCCTCCACGGTCTTTGCCGCCAACCTGCTGTCCTACTACGTGATCTGGTGGGTGCTGCGGCTGACAACGGAGGCCGAGGTGACCGACCGCGAGATCGGGCGTAGCGCCGTCTTCGGCGAATACGAGGTGGGCGCGCAGGAGATCAAGTACACGGTCATGATCGGCTTTGCCGTCGCGATTGCCGCGATCCTCTCCGCCCGGGTCCTGGACCGCGGCGCCAAGGCGGAGGGATAGACGCGTGGCAATCCTTGAATTCTTCGGCCAGTTCCTGACCTTGAACGAACTCGCCGTGCTGGCGATGTTCCTGACCTTCATCTTCCTGCTGTTTCGCGGCATCCCGGTGGCCTTTGCCCTTGTCGGGGTCAGTCTGATCTATGTGCTGATCGCCGAGATCTTCCTCGACCCGTATCGGTCGCTGTTTCGCGACATCATCGAGTTCGACCGCACCGGCATCAGTTACCAGCGGCTTTCGGCGCTGTCGGGGCGGCTGTTCGGCAATATCGTCAAGAATCCGGTTCTGGTGGCGCTGCCGATGTTCATCTTCATGGGGCTGATGCTGGACCAGTCCGGCGTGGCGCAGCGGATGATGGAATCCATGCAGCGCCTGTTCCGGGGCTTGCGCGGCGGGCTGTCCCTGACGGTGCTGCTGATCGGTATCATTCTGGCGGCCTCGACCGGGGTGATCGGTGCTTCGGTCACGCTTCTGGGGGTGATGGCGCTTCCGGCGATGATGGCGCAGAATTATTCCAAGCCCATCGCCACCGGCACGATTGCCAGCGCCGGCACGCTCGGCATTCTGATCCCGCCGTCGATCATGCTGGTGATCATGTCCGACCAGCTGGCCATTTCGCTGGGCGATCTCTTCATGGGCGCGCTCTTTCCCGGTCTGATCCTGGGCGCGCTCTACATCGCCTTCATCGTGATCTTCGGCCTGCTCAGCCCCAATTCCATGCCCGCCCCGCCGCAGACCGAACACGTCGGCAGCGACGCCATCAAGGAAGTCGCCCTCGCGGTGGTGCCGCCGATGTTTCTCATCCTGCTGGTGCTGGGGTCGATCTTTGCCGGCATCGCCACCCCGACAGAGGCCTCGGGCCTCGGGGCGTTGGGGGCGACTGCGCTGGCGCTGCTGAACCGCAGGCTTGACTACAAGGTGCTGGAAGAGGTCAGCCGGTCGACGATGAACACCACCGGCTATATCGTCGGCATCTTCCTTGCGGCCAATTTCTTTGCCTTTATCCTGCGGCGCTACGGCGGCGATGAGATTGTCGAGAACCTGGTGCTGTCGGCCTTTGACGATCCTTATATGACCGTCGTCTTCATCCTGTTCATCGTCTTCCTGCTGGGGTTCCTGCTGGATTGGATCGAGATCACCATCATCATCATGCCGCTGATGCTGCCGATCATCCAGGGGCTGGGGCTGGAGGTGCCGGGCTTCGACCAGGTGCGGGATCCGGCGGTGGTCTGGTTCGCCATTCTGGTGGCGGTGACGTTGCAGACCTCGTTCCTGACGCCGCCGGTGGGCTTCGCGTTGTTCTACCTCAAGGGCGTCTGCCCGCCGGGGGTGAACCTTGGCCATATCTACAAGGGGATCATTCCCTTTGTGCTGTTGCAGCTCCTGGGCCTGTTCATCGTCTTCGAGTTCCCGGCGCTGACCACCTGGCTGCCCTCGGTGGCCTATGGAAACTAGGGTATGATGTTCAGGGCTAGCGCGTCCCGGACTTGATCCGGGACCTCCTGGTCAACCCTGTGCCAACCCTGTGCCAGGCCGGTTGACGGTGAGGCCCCGGAGCAGGTCCGGGACGCGCCGCGTCAGGGCAGGTGGCCCCTGCCCAAACGCGGCCAGATCCATGCGTCCTGACTTATGCCGCTTCTTCGGCCCGGCGCCAGAGCGGGAAGGGATCGGGCAGGTCGGGCAGCGTCTCGGGCCCGCTGGCCGCATCCTCGGGCAGGAGCGCCGCGTCGAGCCGGGCCTTCAGTGCGGGCCAGTCGATGCCGGCACCGATAAAGACGAGCTCCTGCCGCCGGTCGCCCCAGGGGTCCTGCCAATGGGCGTCAAGGTAGCTGCGGGCGCTGTCGTGGTCGGGCCAGCGGTCCCTGGGCACGGTCGCCCACCAGGTGCCCAGCGGCTTGACCGAGGACAGCGCACCGGCAAGCGAGAACTCGGCCACCCAGTCGGGCCGCGTGGCGATCCAGAAATGCCCCTTGGCGCGGATCACGCCGGGCATGTCGCCGTTCAGCACGTCCATGACCTTTTCCGGCACGAAGGGCCGTCGCGCGCGGTAGACAAAGCTGGCCACGCCGTATTCCTCGGTCTCGGGCACGTGGTCGGCAAAGCCATAAAGTTCCTTGGCCCACATCGGGTGTTCATGCGCCTTTTCGAAGTCGAACAGCCCGGTGTCGAGGATGGCGTCGCTGGCCACCTCGGAGTGATCGGTCTCGATGATCCGCGCATCGGCGTTCAGGCTGCGAATGATCTTGCGCGCGGCATCGGTGCGCTCGGGGCCGGCATCGGTGACCTTGTTCAGGATCACCACCTCGGCGAATTCGATCTGTTCGACCAGCAGGTTCACCAGGGTGCGCTCGTCTTCCTCGCCCATCGTTTCGCCGCGATCGCGCAGGAAGTCATGACTGGAGTAATCCTGCAACAGGTTCACCGCGTCGACCACCGTCACCATCGTGTCGAGACGGGCGACATCAGCCAGGCTGTCGCCGTATTGGTCACGGAAGTCGAAGGTGGCGGCGACGGGCAGCGGCTCGGAAATCCCGGTGGATTCGATCAGCAGGTAGTCAAAGCGTCCCGCGGCGGCCAGGCGGCGCACCTCGTCCAGCAGATCGTCGCGCAGGGTGCAGCAGATACAGCCGTTGGACATCTCGACCAACGTCTCATTGGTGCGCGACAGTTCGGTATCGGCGCGCACCAGGTCGGCGTCGATGTTCACCTCGGACATGTCGTTGACGATGACGGCGACGCGCCGACCCTCGCGGTTGTTCAGCACGCGGTTGAGCAGCGTCGTCTTGCCGGCGCCGAGAAAGCCGGAGAGCACGGTGACGGGAAGACGGGTGTCTGTCATGGGATGGATACCTTCTGGGTCATGGTCTGTGCGCACCTCGGGGCAGGGCGGGTCGCCCCGTCCAAGTCTGAAGATGAGTAGTATGTTATAACATTACATTCCGCAAGAGGCGTATCGCGCCGAAGGGATCGGCGGCGGCCCATCCAAGACGCGCCTGTGGACGCCGGTCAGCGTTGTCTCATCACCCGCCCAGGGGATGCTGGACGAGGGTAAAGCCTTCGTCCGGTGTGGGCGGTGCGAAATGGCGCGCGAAGCTGTGGAATTGCGCCTCGGTGACGGCAAAGGGATGGTCGCCGCCGGCATTGCGCGCTTTCAGCCGTGCCAGGCATTCGGCATCGCTCAGGTCGAAGACATGCATCTGGTGGGCGGCGGTCGTGGCCTCCAGAAGCCCGCGCATCCAAGCACGCTGATCCAGGGTGTTGGCGGCAAAATCCAGCGCCACGGATTGCCCGGCGGCCAGCAGCGTCACGATATGTGGCGCCATCGCCGACCGCAGTTTCGCGCTGCACCGCAGGTAGTCGGCGCCGGTCTTCATCTCGTCACCAAAGAGCCTGTGCAGCCAATCGTCCTCGACGATCAGGACCGCACCCTCGGCAGCCAGCCGGTTGGCCAGGGTGGATTTGCCCGAGGCGATCTTGCCGCAGAACATGTGCAGGGTGGGGGTCATGGACGATCTCCTGTCATGGGCGCGCGGCGCGGCGCGCCTGGCCCGGGGTGGTGCCAAAGACGCGCTTGAAGGCGCGGTTGAAGGCAGGTTCGGATTGATAGCCGAGGTCGGCGGCGATGGTGGCAATGGGTTGGGCGGTGTCGCGCAGCGCCTGGTGAGCCAGGTTCATCCGCCATTCCGCCAGGTACTGCATCGCGGGCGTGCCCACCAGGCCGGTAAAGCGCGCGGCAAAGGCCGAACGCGACTGCCCCGCCACCCGCGCCAGCCGCTCGACCGACCAGTCGGCCGCCGGATCGCGGTGAATGGCAACGATGGCGCGGCCGACCTGGGGGTCGCGCGCCGCCTTGAGCCAGCCGCGATCGGCATCGGGCGAGCGGGTCAGCCAACGGCGGATCGCCTCGATCACCACGACGTCCGCCAGCCGCGTGATGACGGTCTCGCCGCCGGGCCGCAGTTCGCGGGCTTCCCGGGCGATAAAGCGCAGCGTGCCCTGCAGCCAGCTTCCGGCCTCTTCGTCCCAGGGGTCGATTTTCAGCACGTCGGGCAGCAGCGCCATCAGCATCGGGCTGGAGGCATGATCCAGCCGGGCCAGCCCATACATGATGCGGCTCTCGGCACCGCCGCCACCGAAGTCAAGGGTCTCGAAAAGCTCCGTCACCTTGCGGATCGGCAGGTCTTCGAGCGTCATCAACCGGGTGCCTGGATCGCTGTAAAGCGCAACAGGCGCGCCGTGGGTCATCAGCACGAGATCGCCCTTGTGGACCTCGAACGCGGCATCTTCGCCGACTTTCAGCCAGGCGCGACCGTCGATCACCACGACAAAGCTCATTACATCGGGAAACCCGGGGATTGCGATGCCCCAAGGCGCGGTCATGCGCGACTGGCAATAGAAGGTGCCGGTCAGCTTGAGCAGGTGCAGGATCTCGCCCAGCGGATCGCCGATCGGCTGGGCCAGGAGAGCGGGGTCGGGAACATGGGGGTCGGTCATGGGGCGAGATTGCCGTCCTTCCAGCCTGTCGTCCAGTGTGATTGGACGATCAGGCAAGAACCTGGGACGCATGGGAATGGCGCGTCCAGCCGTAAAGGGCGATCTTGGGGCATCGAACATGACACCACGGATACAAAGGACATCTCTCATGCAATCCAATGACATGCAGCCCAAACCCATCCTCGTTCTCGGCGCGACCGGCAAGACCGGCAGCCGCATCGCCAACCGGCTTGAGGCGCGCGGCCATACCGTTCGCCGCGGCTCCCGCAACGCCGCGCTGTCCTTTGACTGGTCCGCGCCGGATACCTGGGGGCCGGTGCTGGCGGGCGTCGGTGCGGTCTATATCTCCTACTACCCTGATATTGCGGTGCCCGGCGCGGTGGAGACGGTTTCGGCCTTTGTCGACCGGGCGCGTGCGGCGGGTGTTGACAAGCTTGTCCTGTTGACCGGGCGGGGCGAGCATCACGCCCAGCGGGCCGAAGAGGTGGTGCGCCGGTCGGGCCTGCCCTTCACCCTGGTGCGCGCAGCCTGGTTCGCCCAGAACTTTTCCGAAGGGGCATTGCATGCGCCGGTCATAGCCGGCGTGCTGCCGATGCCGGGCGGCGATGTGCGAGAACCTATCGTGGATGTCGATGACATCGCCGATGTCGCGGTGGCCGCGCTGTCCGAACCGGGCCATGACGGGGCGCTCTACGAGGTGACCGGCCCGCGCTTGATGGGCTTTGCCGACATGGCGGCGGCGCTGTCGGAAGCGACGGGGCGAAGCATCGCGCATCTGCCGATCTCCTTCGAGGATTTCCATGCCGCGTTGCTGCAGGACCAGGGGCCGATGATTGCCGAGGTACTGACCGCCATTGCCCGCGAAACGCTGGATGGCCGCAATGCGCATCTCACCGATGGCGTTCGCCGCGCGTTGGGCCGGGAGCCGCGTGATTTCACCACCTTTGCCAAGGTAGCGGCCGGCTCTGGCGCCTGGGCGGCGGCGGCCTGATCAAACATCTGACCTGAAAAAGGATAATTTCATGACACGTCTTCACAAGCTCATCCTCGGGGCCGCCGGGCTGACCGCGCTTGGCATCGGGCTTGGCATCACCTTCATGCCGCAGGATTTCCAGGCGAGCTATGGCATCGTCGCCAATACGAACCCCGCCGCGCTGAGCGAATTGCGCGCGCCTGGGGCCAACCTTGCCATGCTGGGCGCGGTGATCCTGGCGGGGGCGGTCCGCACCGGGATGGCGGGCCTCTCGGCGGCGCTGGGGACGCTGGTGTTCTTCGCCTTCGCGGGCGGTCGCCTGGTGTCGCTGGCGCTGGATGGCTGGCCGGGCGAGGCCATCGCAAGCGCGCTGGTGATCGAATTGGTGTTCGGCGGTCTCTGCCTCTGGACCTGGCGGGGGCTTGGGGCCACCCGCCAGGGGCAGGTGGCCGTGCACGCAAGGTGACAGGCGAGACGGGGCGGGGAAACCCTCGCCCCGTCCTGGCGACAGGTCCGCGGGGTCAGACCCGGGCGGCCACGGCCGAGGCCACGGCTTCCGAAGTGGCGCAGGCCAGCGTCCAGCCCAGGTGTCCGTGGCCGGTGTTGTAGAACACGCCCTCGCGCCGTCCCGGCCCGACCCGCGGCATCATCGACGGCATCATCGGGCGCAGACCGGCCCAGGGGGTCGACTGGCGGGTGCAAACCTGGGGAAAATGGCGGTTTACCCAGGCCACGAGAGGCGCGATCCGCACGTCGCGGATGTCGCGATTTTCGCCGGCGAACTCGGCGGTGCCCGCCACCCGGAACCTGTCGGGGCCAAGGCGGCTGGTGACGATCTTGGCCTCGTCGTCCAGCAGGCTGACATGCGGCGCGCCCGCGCGGGAGGCCGCGTCCTGAAGGTTGACGGTGATCGAGTAGCCCTTGACCGGGTAGACGTTGAGCCGGTCGCCGAACCCCCGCGCCAGCGCCCGGCTGCGCACCCCGGCACAGACCACGATGGCGGCATGATCGGCGGTGTGATGCAGCCTGCGGCCCGGTTCGGGGGTGGTGTCAAAGGCCAGGGTCACGCCCCTTGAGGACAGGCGGCTGCCGGTGACGTCTGTCTGCATCTCGAAGCGCACGCCCATCCGGGCACAGGCTGCCGCCAGCCCGGTGGTGAACAGGTGGATATCGCCGGAACTGTCGCCGGGCGTGTGAAAGCCGCCGACGAAATCGCCCTTGAGGGCAGGTTCGATCCGGCGGATGCCGTCGGCGTCCAACTCCTGCCGCTCGACACCGCCTTGGGCCAGAAGCTCGGATACGTGGCGCGCATGGTCCAGGCCGGCACGGGTGGCATAGAAATGCAGGATGCCACGATCTTCGCGGTCAAAGGCAATGCCTTCGCGTTCGCCGATCTCGCGCATGCGGGCGCGGGCGGCCACGGCCAACCGGGCGGTTTCGGTGGTGTGGCGGCGGTAGTTGGGGATCTGGCCGACAAACTCTGCCAGCCAGGAATACTTGTGCCAGCTGGGGGCCAGGCTCAGCGACAGCGGCGCATCGCGGCGCAGCATCCAGCCGATCCCCTTGCGGATCGTCGACAGGTGGTTCCAGACCTCGGCGTTCGAGGCCGAAAGCTGCCCACCATTGGCAAAGCTGGTCTCCATCGCGGGGTAGCGGTTGCGGTCATAAACGGTGACGGCATAGCCGCGCGCAGCGAGTTCATAGGCAGTTGTGACGCCGGTGACACCGGCGCCGATCACGGCAATGGATTTCGAAGCCATGTTTGGCACTCCGAGGCAAAGGTGTGACACGCCGGTGCTCCGACGCATCCCCCTCTGTCCTTTTGCCTGAGAGCATCAGCGCACGAATGCGCCTTTCTCCTTCGGCGGGTGCATGAGGCACCACTCTCCAGAGTTCGCGGTTCGGCAGTAGCTGTGCCTGAGAGTTTCCGGGGCGTTGCTCCGTCGGCGCGGGCTTTCACCCGTCTCTCCTGATCGAACCATCTTCTGATTTGCCACTACGGCTGCGGGTGAGTCGTGTCAAGCAAAGTCGCAACGCGTCCACTGCGCGCGGGGCAATCGCGTTGTGGGCGCCCTCAACGCTGCGGTGCCGAATTCGCGGCTTGCCGCAGCCCGGAACCTCGAAACCGTCGGACCCGTTGCGCCGCCCCCTGTCGGGGGCGGGCGGTCAGACGATGCGGTTCTGCGACTGGCCCCGTACAAAGGCTTCGATATTGTCGATCAGCTGATCGACCAGGGTTTGCATTCCGCCGACGCTGGCCCAGGCCACGTGCGGCGTCAGGATGACATTGGGCGCGCGCGCCAGTTCCATGATCTCGCTGTCAAGCGCCGGGGGTTCCTGCATCACCACGTCGATACCGGCCCCGGCAATCGATTTCGTGCGAATGGCCTGCGCCAGCGCGGCCTCGTCGATGATGCCGCCGCGGGCGGTGTTGATGACAATGGCGGTGGGTTTCATCCCGTCAAGAAAAGCGGCGTCGATCATGTTGCGCGTGTCGTCGGTCAGCGGGCAGTGGCAGGTGACGACATCGGCGCGGTCGCGCAGTTCCGTCAGTTCGACCAACGGCCCGGTGTCGGGTGCAGAAGCGGCAAATGCGTCGTGGTAAATGACCTCCATGCCAAATCCCCGGCCCACGCGCCCGACCGCCTGGCCAATGGCTCCGGCGCCAATGATGCCAAGGGTTGACCCGGCAATGTCGCGGATGGGGCGGTTGAAAAAACAGAACTGATCGGCGCGCACCCAGGCGCCATCCAGGGTCTGATCGCGGTATTCCACGATATTGCGTCGCAGGGCGGTGATCAGCGCAAAGGTATGCTCGGGCACGGTATTGACCGCGTAGCCGCGAATGTTGGCCACGCCGATGCCCAGCTCTCGGCAGGCGTCGATGTCGATCACGTCATACCCGGTGGCGGCCACGGCGATGAACTTCAGATCCGGCAATTGCCGAAGGGTGTCACCGCGCAGGGGCACCTTGTTGGTGATCGCGATCTGCGCCCCGGCCAGCCGGGTCAGCAGGTCTGCCTCGGCGGTCCGGTCATGGGTGATCCAGTCGTGGGCAAACGCCGGTGTGCGGATCTCGACGCCGGGGCCGATGGTGGCATGATCAAGAAAGACGATTTTGGTCATCGGGAAGCTGTCCTGGATTGCTGGCGAGGCGGGGATATCGGGTGACACTGCGGTGTCAACGGTGATTTCGGAATGCGCCCCGGATCGGGCGGCCAGGATTGACGCCCGCGCCTCAGAACAACCCGTTGTCGTTTGCCGAGACCCCGGTGATGGTCTGAAGCACATCCCAGTGTTCAACGATCTTGCCGTCGTCATCGAAGCGGAAGATGTCGATCCCGGCGTAATCATCGCTGCCCGGCCACTGCTGGTGGCAATGCAGCACGACAAGGTCATCTTCGGCCAGGGCACGTTTGAAGGTCACGGATTTGCCCGGGTATTCGGCGGCCATACGCTCGAAATAATCGATGAAGGCCGCCTTGCCGTCCGCGACATGCGGGTTGTGCTGGATATAGACCGCGCCGGCATAGCGTTCGATGGCGGCGCGGGGACCGCATTTGTTGAACATCAGGTCATAGAAGGCCATTGCATTGGCCTTGTTCCGGGCGGGGGTGCTGATCACGTGGTGTCCTTTGGTCTTGGGTGGCATTACTGCTTTGCGGCTACAGACAATGCCCTGTAATCCGATTTATGTTAAGCACTTTCAAGCATGCCTGCTCTGGTCAGAACCCCGATACCAGCAGGTCGATGGCGCCGACAATCGCATCCCGGGCCGAAGTGGCGTCGCTGACAATCGGGCCAAGCTCTGACGCGGGCAGCGCCACAAGTTGTGTCATCACGATGACATGCGGCGCGCCCTGAAGCAGCACCGGGATGTGCAGTTTCGGGATCAAGGCGCCGATGGCCTCTCTCGCGGCGACGGGGGCGCATAGGATATAGGGCGTTTCGACCCCGAGATCCGTCTGCACACGACACACCAGCTCGCCACCGCCGCGCAGGCGATGAATGTTGCCCTGACCCATGCTCAGTCCACGTCAGACACGCCGGAACCGTGCCAGTGATGGCCCGTTTTCCTCAAGCGCGCGGGCCTCATCCGCGATCCCCTGGCGGGCCTCGGCGATCCAGGCCTCCCTGGCGCGGTCGGCCTCGGACCTGGCGATGCCCTGGTCAATCCATTCCCGGACGATCTCGGCGATGGAGGTGCCGCGAAGGCGCGCCTCGTGCTCGACCGCCTGCTTTCGGTCCTGACCTATATCTCGTATGTTCAATGGTGCCGGCATGTCGGGCCCTCCGCCGCTGTCTGCAATACATAGTGCAACACACCTTGCAACACAACGAGGCAGGGCGGCATCTGGGGGCAGGTGCACCGATCACCTGTCCCCGTGGTAGCGCGGCGCCTGTGCCTCAGTCGCGGCCCTTGGCGGCGGAGCGTAGCGCCGCTGCCTCGGTGTTTGCGCCCGACAGCATGAAGGCATGTTCGGAGGCGATGAAGAACATGCTCACCCCCATGTCCATCAGCGCAGGTGCCGCGCCGGCGTTGGCGGCAAAGGTCATGAAGGCCTTGCCCGCCGCTTTGGCCGCGGCGCCGGTGTCGCGCATGGCGTCCAGCACCATCGGGTCCGACATGTCGGTCTTGCCATAGCACACCGCCAGATCCGCAGGTCCGACGAAGAGCCCGTCGATCCCCTCGACCGCGGCGATGTCGGCGGCGGCCTCAACGCCCGCGGGCTCTTCGATCTGGGCGATGACGATGGTTTCATCCCGGCTTTGCTGCAGCACGTCCTTCATCGGGCGGGTGGCGAAACCGGCCCAGCGGGTCGATCCGGCGTATCCGCGCCCACCTTCGCCGAAACGGGCGGCGCGGGCGATGCCTTCGGCCTTCTCCACGCTGTCCACGTGGGGTACGACCACACCGACAGCGCCGCTGTCCAGGGCCTTGAGCACCTCGACCGGCGTGCCGACCGGCAGGCGCACCAGCACGGGGAAATCCAACGCCCGTGCCATCGCCAGGCAGATGTCCATGCGTCCCCGATCAAACGGCGCATGCTCGGCATCGAGACAGACGAAATCCAGCTGTGACTTGGCCAGAACCTCGATCATCTCATGCGCCGGGGTCTTGAGGAAGGTGCCGGCCAGGATTTCGCCTGAAGCCATGCGTCGCTTGAAGGTGTTCATGGGGTCTTTCGCTTTTGTTGAAGGGGGATCAGGCCGTATCGCGTTCGATCAGGCGACAGGGGATCCAGATTTTCTCTTCCACCTTCTCGTCTTCGACGACGATCCGGCTGATGACGTCGGTGGCGCGTTTTGCCATTGCCTGCACCGGCAGGCGGATGGTGGTCAGCCGGTTGCTTTCCCATTCCGCCATCGGAATGTCGTCAAAGCCCACCACCTTCATGTCGTCGGGAATGCGCAGGCCACGCGCCGCGCGCAGCCGGTCCATGAACCCGATGGCAAAGAGGTCGTTGGGGCAGAGAAATCCGTCAGGCAGTGGCTCGCCCGTATCCATCAGCGCATCGGCAATGCGCGCGCCATCGGCATAGGTATAGCCGCCGTCGACCACTTTCAGCGGCGTCTGCCCCTGTCGTTCAAGTCCGGCAAGGTGCCCGGCCAGGCGCGCGGCACTGGTCCAGTGGCCGGGGGTGCCGCGGGCGACTGCAATTCGGCTGCAACCGCGTTCAACAAGCAATCGGGCGGCCAGGCTGCCCCCCTGCGTCAGGTCGGCACAGACCGAGGCGGTGACAGAATCGTCGTCGATCCGGTTCAGCAGCAGCACCTGGAAGCCCGCCCGATGAAATTCCTCGACCAAACCCGGCGATATGTTCATCGATGTCAGGATCACCACGCCGACCTGGTATTGCCGAAAGGTGGCGATCAGCCGGTCCACGTCATCTTCGCGGCCGATCTGGCCGGAGATCGGGATAAAGTTGTTTTGTTGCAACGCCATGGAGATCGTCTGGTGCAGAACCGCGTGGATCGGATTCTTCAACTGACCCATCAGGATCCCGACGATCTGTGACCGGCGCGAAGTCAACGCCTGGGCCAGGGCATTGGGCTGATACCCCAGTTCCTGCGCCGCTTTCAGGATTCGCTCGCGCGTTTGTTCCTGCACCGATTGCCCGCGTGAGAACGCCCGCGACACCGTGGCGCGGGACACCCCGGCCAATCGGGCAACATCGTCTGCGGTGGCTCTTCCCTCGGACATGCTCACATCACTTCATGACTTGTTTCAAAGGAACATGCCGTAGTTTTCCCCACATGTCCAGCGCCAGTAATGCAACCGCGTACATCATCCGTTCATCAATAAAACAAGGAATCTCTTGACGAGTCGCCGCGGCATGTTGCAAGAGTGATGAACGCGCTCTCATTGAGCCAACCGTTTTTAGGGGAGGAGACCTTATGAAACACCCATCCATCAAAGCCCTCGGCGCCGCCACGGCCCTTGCGATCCTGGCATCCGGCGCGCAGGCGCAGGAGATTTCCTGGGACCTCGCGCTTTATGGCAGCCCCGCCTTCCGCGTCGCCGGCGAAAGCTTTGCCGAATACGTCAATGAAAACAGCGGCGGCAAGATGGAGATCACCGTTCACAACGGCACCCTGTCGCCCACCCGCGAAGTGCTGGACAACGTGTCGATCGGCGCATTTGAACTGGGCTACGTGATTTCCAGCTACCACCCGGGCAAGAACCCGCTGCTGTCGGTGCTCGACCTGCCCTTCCTGCCGATCCCCACGATGGAGGACCGGCTGGCCGTGGCCGACAAGGTTTACGAGAACGCGCATGTGAAGAAGGAATTCGCCAAGTGGGGCGTGGTGCCGGTGATGACCGTGGTGCAGCCCAACTATGAGGTCATGGGCAAGGGCGATGCGCCCACGGGGCTCGACAGCTTCGACGGCATGCGGATGAAGGCCACCAGCGGCATCGGCAATGCGCTGGCCGTCTATGGCGCCAGCCTCGTCAATGTCAGCGGGCCCGAGCAGTACAACGCGCTGCAAACCGGCGTGATCGACGCGGTGGCGGCGACGCCCTCGGCGCATGGCGGCTACAAGCTTTACGAGCTGTCGGATTGGTACACCACCGGCATGGCCGCGGGCACCGCGCATGTGACGCTGGTGGGCAACGAAATGGCCTATAACGCCCTGCCCGACGACATGAAGGCGCTGCTGGCCGAGGCCAAGGCATATGCCAACGCGGAAACCATCAAGGCCCAGAACGCGGCCGCCGATCAATATGTCCCCGAGCTTGAAAAGCGTGGCCTGACCCACGTGGAAGTCACGCCCGAGATGATCGATACCCTGCGCAAGGATGCCGCCCAGCCGGTCTGGGACGCCTATGTCGCCGACCTGGAAGGCAAGGGCCTTCCCGGCCAGGAGATGCTTGACCTGGTGCTGAGCGCCGGAATGTGAACCCTCCCTGACTGGGCGGGTCTGTGCCAGATGGCCGGATCCGCCCGTTTTTTTCCGAACCTGATGCCCTTTGCCGGGCAGCCGGAGGTGTCATGCTTGCAAAGCTGGACAAGGCCCTGATGCGGGTCGAATACATGACCGCCTGGATCGCGGGGCTGACGATTTTCATCGTCATGCTGCTGGTCACGGCCGAAGTGCTGATGCGGCGGCTCTTCAATGCGCCCATCCAGGGGCAGATCGATTTCATTTCAATGGCGATGGTCGCCTTCAGCCTGTTGTGCATCTCGCATTGCTATCGGCAGGCCGGGCATATCCGCATGGACATGCTGCAGAAGCTGGCCCGCGGGCGGCTGGGCTGGGCGACGCACCTGTTTGCCACGCTGATCGCGCTGTTTGTCGTGGTCGCCATCCTGCCGGGCACTTGGACGCATTTCATGCGTGCCTGGACCTTTGGCGACACGACGATTGGCGTCGGCCTGCCCACCTGGCCGTCGAAACTGGCCGCGCCGGTGGGTCTTGGCATCCTGGCCCTGCGGCTGGGGCTGGAGATCTGGGTCTTCGGCCGCCTGGTGCTGAACGCTGATCTTGAGCCTGTCGGCGTGCCAAAGCCACCCAACCCCCTTGAAGACATGGACGCGTAAGGACAGATCATGGATCCCTCGACTATCGGCGCGCTTGGCTTTCTGGCCCTCGTCATCATGGTGATGACCGGCGTGCACATCGTCTTTGCCACCGCGATCACCGGCTTTCTGGGCATTGTTGCGCTCAAGGGTTGGCCCGTGGCGGTCAATATCGCGGGCATCATCCCGCATTCGGCAGGCTCGAACTACCTGTTCAGCGTCTTGCCGATGTTCATCCTGATCGGCTTTTTCGCCAGCACGTCGGGCATGGTGCAGGGCGCCTATCGCGCCGCCAAGGCCTGGATCGGCTGGATGCCGGGCGGGTTGGCCGTGTCCACGGTGCTGGCGGCGGGCGCTTTCGGCGCGGTCTCCGGCGCGAGCCAGGCGACGGCGGCGGTCTTTGCCCGCGTGGCCATCCCGGAGCTCTTGAAGCTGAAGTACTCGCCCTCGATCTCGGCGGCGGCGGTGGCGGCAGCGGGCACCCTGGCCTCGCTCATCCCGCCCTCGGCGGCGCTGGTGGTCTATGGCGCCATCGTGGATGAAAGCATCGGGCGGCTGTTGCTGGCGGGTTTCATCCCCGGGGTCTTTTCGGCGCTGCTCTATGCCGGTTTCATCATGCTGCGCTTTGCCGCCAACCCCGATCTGGGCCGGCCGATCCGTGGCCTCGACTGGACCGAACGTGGCAAATCCCTGCTGGACGTGATGCCGATCATCCTCGTGATGCTGATGATCCTCGGCGGCATGTCCACCGGCTGGACCACCCCGACCGAGGCGGGCGCGACCGGGGCGGCCATCGTCTTTGCCTATGCGCTGTTCCGCCGCCGGATCACCTTTGCCGGGTTGCAGGACTCGCTGGTGGAAACCGCCAAGCTGACGGTGATGATCTTTTCCACCTTCTGGGGCGTGTTCATCTTTGCCCGCTTCCTCGCCTTTACCCGCCTGCCCACGGAAATCGCCGAGTGGCTGGTTGCCCTGCCCTTTTCGCCCACGACGATCCTGATCGCGATCCTGGCGGGATATGCCTTCCTCGGCATGTTTCTCAGCGCCTCGGGCATGATGCTGCTGACGCTGCCGGTGATCTTTCCGGCGATCGTGGAGCTGGGGATCGACCCGATCCTGTTTGGCATCCTTGTCATCAAGATGGTCGAGATCGGCTTCATCACCCCGCCTGTGGGCCTGAACGTCTATGTCGTGGCCGGGGTCCGGCCGGACATTCCGATTGCCAGCATCTTCGGTGCGATCTGGCCTTTCGTGCTGATCGACATCCTGACCGTGGCGCTGCTGATCATCTTTCCGTCCATCACCCTGTTCCTGCCCACCCTCGTTCTCGGGGCGGGCTGATCCTTGGAGACCCCCATGCCATTCGACATCCGAAACGATGCCTTTACCGCGGCCATCCCCGCAGACAGCCAGCTTGAGGAAATCGCCGGTGGCTTCGGCTTTACCGAAGGCCCGATCTGGCACCCGCAAGAGCACTGGCTGATCTTTTCCGACATCCAGGAAAGCCACCAGTACAAGTGGAGCGAACAAGACGGGCTCAAGGTCTTTCGCACCCCGTCCAACCAGGCCAACGGCAATTTCTTTGACCGCGAGGGCCGGGTGATTTCCTGCGAACATGCCTCCTCGCAGCTGGTGCGGCATGAGCATGACGGCAAGCAGGTGGTGCCGCTGGCGACGCAATTCAACGGCATGGAGCTGAACAGCCCCAATGACGTGATCTGCGACAGCAAGGGGCGGATCTGGTTTACCGATCCCAGCTTTGGCCGCATCCGCGAAGACCTGGGTATCCTGCGCGACCAGGACCTGCCCTACCAGGGGGTGTTCCGGCTTGACCCGAACGGCACGCTCGACCTGGTGGTTGACGATTTCCAGCAGCCCAACGGGCTGTGCCTGTCCGCCGACGAAAGCCGGCTTTTCATCAATGACAGCTGGGGCGGGCATATTCGCGTCGCTGATGTCACCGACGAAGGGCGGCTGAAAAACCACAGCGTCTGGGCCGATGTCACCGGCGAAGGCGAAGGCGTGCCCGATGGCATGAAGACCACCACCGAGGGCCATATCCTGTGCAACGGGCCGGGCGGCGTGCATCTGTTCGATGCCGAGGCCAATTGCCTGGGCGTGATCCTGACGCCGCAGAAATCCACCAATTTCTGCTTCGGCGGGCCAGACTTCCGCACGCTTTTCATCACTGCTTCCACCTCTGTCTACCGCATCGAGACCGCGCTGACCGGTCTGGCGATGTTCTGAAAGGACCCCACATGAGCGACGCATTCGACATTCCTCCCACCATCGAAAACACCAAGACCCCGACGTTGATCCATCCACAGGTGAAATCGCGGTTGCACGGCCATACGCTGGTTTCGGTCGGCACCCGGACGCACCGCTGGATCATCGACGAGCCCGAGCACAAGGGCAGCACCGATCTTGGCCCCACCCCGCTGGAATCCCTGCTTGGGTCGCTCGTGGGCTGTGAAAGTGTCGTTTTGAAGCTGGTGGCCAAGGCCATCGGCTTTGAATTCACCGATCTGACCATCGATTGCACCGGCACCGCCGACATGCGCGGCGCCCGCGGGGTCAAGGGTGTGCGGCCCTATTTCACCACCGTCGACATGGTGATCGAGATCGAGACCGACGAAAGCGAAAAGCGGCTGGAACTGCTGCGCCGCAACGTCGAACAGCGCTGCCCGGTGATGAACCTGTTTGAGAGCGCCGACGTGGAAATGAACGTCACCTGGAAGACCCGCAGCGCGCAGCAGGGGGTCGCATGACCCGCATTCCGCCCGCCGATCCCTCGGACTACACCGAAGAAACCCGCGCTTTCCTGAAGGCGCGGGAAGAGGTGCTGGGCTTTGTGCCGAACTCGATGAAGGTCATGGCGCGGCGTCCGGCTGTGGGCGCGGCCTTTGTCCGGCTATCCGACGCGGTGATCCAGGCGCCCGAGATGACCACCCCGTTGATCCTGCGCCGCATGGTCCAGCATATCGCCAGCTATGCGGCCGGGTGCCTGTACTGCCAGGCCCACACCGCGCGCATCGTCGACGATCTGAGCGAGGACGAGCGCAAGATGGAGATGATCTGGGAGTTCGAGACCAGCGATCTGTTCTCCGAGGCCGAGCGCGTTGCGCTGCGCTTTGCCATGTCGGCGGCCTCGGTCCCCAACCTCGTGACCGACGAGATGATGGAGGAGATGCGCCACCACTTCTCCGATGACGAAATCGTGGAGCTTCTGGCCTGTGTTTCGGTCATGGGCTTCATGAACCGATGGAACGACACGCTTGCCACCACTCTGGAACAGGCGCCCCGCGACAGCGCCGAGCGGACCATCGGCAAGAAGGGCTGGACCGTGGGCCAGCACGGCACCGCGACCTGACCCTTCCTGCCGCCGCCCCTGGTCGGGCGGCGGCTATCGCGCCTTTGCGCGTCCCCTCTCCCTGACATGACGCGCAATTCGCCTCGACTCGGTTCCGGCCGAGTCGGGGCGTTTTTCTTGCAATATTTGTGGGAACGATTTCATAAATCTAGTTTAGTAACTGGAACTCTACTTCAAGCATGATGTTACCCAATTGAAAATAATGAAATTTAAAGGAGTGGGGCGACAAGACAAACGTTTGCAAAAATATTTGACGGATTGCCTGTTCACGCGTAAAACTCCCCCACAACGCAAAGGAGGACATGCGTTGCCGCCCTGACCGTCAAACGGCAGGGACAGGAGGATTTCACAACCCGAGGCGCCGTCGCGACAGCAGGCGCCCGCACGTGCCCCGCCGCCTTGGCGCGCGGGCAGACCAGGGCTTTGACCCAAGGAGGACCCACATGACCAGGACCATCGCATTTGCCGCAGGTATCGCCGCACTGCTGGGCAGCACGGCCCTTGCCGACACCACCATCCGCATCGGCCACGCCACGCCCGAAAGCTCGCCCATCCACCAGGCGCTGACCTATTTCGAGGAAGAGCTTGAAAAGCGCTCGGATGGCGGCATCGAGGTCGAGATCTTCCCGGGCGGCCAGATCGGCAGCGTCAAGGAAATGACCGATCTCGTGCAATCGGGCAACATCACCATGACCACCGGCGCCTCGGTCCACCTGTCCTCCGCGGTCGACCAGCTGGCCATCCTGGACCAGTTTCTGCTGTTCGAAAACGAGGAGAAGGCCCGCGCGCTGCTGGACGGCGAAGCCGGACAGGCGATTTCCGACGCGATGGAAGAGCGCGGCCTGAAAAACATGGGCTTCATGGAGCTTGGCTTCCGCAGCTTCACCAATTCTCGCGCGCCGCTTGACAGCTACGAGGCCTTTGCCGGCCTGCGCATGCGCTCTGCCGACAACCCGATCGCCATCAAGGCATGGCGCGCGGTCGATGCGGTGCCGGTGCCGCTGGCCTGGGGCGAGATCTATTCCTCGCTGCAGCAGGGTCTGATCGACGGTCAGGAAAGCGCGCTGTCCTCGATGATCATCGAACGTTTCTTCGAGGTGCAGAAATACGTCTCGCTGACCGGGCACATCTATTGGCCGGAACTCTGGATGGCGGACCTGGCCTGGTACAATGACCTGTCCGACGAAGACCGCGCCCTGATCGACGAGGTCGCCCGCGAAACCGTTCTGAAGCAACGCGAACTGACCGCCGCCGCCAACGAGGCCACCCTGGCCGAGCTGAAAGAGGCCGGGTTGATCGTCAACGAGCTGCCCGCCGAGGACAAGAAGCGCCTGGGCGACACCATGAACGGCGCCATCGAAGCCGACGTCCGCGCCAAGGTGGGTGACGACTTCTACGACACCTTCATGGCCGCCGTGTCCAAGTAAGCGACTGAAAAAAGGGAGGAAGGCGAATGTTGCGACACCTTGAAAAATGGTTTGAGCCGGCGGTCATCGTGACCATGCTCAGCGCCATCATCGCGCTGGTCTTTGCCGATGTGATTGCGCGTTTCGCCTTCTCCACCTCCATCGCGGTGGCGAACGAACTGGCCCGCTTCTGCTTTGTCTACATGATCTATTTCGGCGTCAGCTACGCAATCCGCGAACGCCGCCACATGCGGGTCACCGTGATCCTGGACATGTTGCCCGAAGGTCTGCGCCGCTGGGTTTTTGCCTTGGCCGAGTTGATCTTCCTGGCCTATTCCATCGCGGTCTGCTGGCTGGGATTTGTCATCGCCGAACAGGCGCTGGACCGCGGCAAGATCCTGTCCTCGACCGAATGGCCGCTGAGCGTGCTTTACGCCGCCATCATCATGTCCGGCGCGCTCAGCGCGCTGCGGCTGGCCCATTCCCTGTACCGGGTGGTGGCGCACGGCGACACCCACCTCGGCCCGCAAACGGATATCTGAGCCATGACCACAGCCATTCTCTTCGGCAGCTTTTTCCTGCTTTTGATCATCGGCGTGCCGATCGGCATTGCCCTTGGCTCGGCCAGCCTTCTGGCCATCGCCTATATCCCCTTTCTCAGCCCGGACATGTATGCGCTGGGGCTGGTCTCGGGCATCGACAGCTTCACCCTGATCGCCGTGGTGCTATTCACCCTCGCCGGGTCGATGATGGCCCACGGCGGCATCTCGAAACGATTGATTGCGGTGGCCGACCGTGCCTTTGGCGGTGCGCCGGGGGATCTCGGCACCGTGACGATCATGTCCTGCCTGTTCTTTGCGGCCATCTCGGGCACCGGTAGCGCCACAGTGGCGGCCATCGGCCTTGCCATGATCCCGGCGCTGGTGCAGCGCGGCTATGACCGGGCCTATGCGGCGGCCATGGTGGCCTCGGCCGGCGGTCTGGGCGTGATGATCCCGCCGTCGGTGGTGATGATCGTCTATGCGGTTGCGGGTGGCGTCTCGGTCACGGCGCTGTTCATGGCGGGGATCGTGCCGGGCATCGTGATCGCGCTGACCCTGATCGTCTACAACATCCTGCACCGCCGCCGCGACACCAACCGGGGCGAGATGCATGTCACCGAAGGCAGCCTCTGGACCGCGCTGAACGAGGCGAAACTGGCGCTGGCCATGCCGCTGGTGGTCCTGGGCGGGATCTATTCCGGCATCGTGACCCCCACCGAAAGCTCCGCCGTCGCCGTGGTCTATGCCCTGGTGGTCAGCTGCTTTGTCTACCGCGAGCTGCCGCTGCGCGACATTCCCAAGATGATGCTGGAATCCGCCATGCTGGTGGCTGCCGTGCTGGTGATCATCGGTGCCTCGGTTTCCTTCGGGCGGATCATCGCGCTTGAGAAAATCCCCTCGGAGCTGGCGGAATTCGTACTGTCGATGACCCAGAGCAAGACCATCGTGCTGCTCGCCGCCATCGCGCTCTTGCTGGTTGTCGGCACCTTCCTGGAAACGCTTGCGGCCATCGTGATCCTGACGCCGGTTCTGCTGCCGATCATGCTGCAACTGGGCGTCGACCCGGTGCATTTCGGCATCGTGATGATCGTGGCGCTGGCCATCGGCTTTGTCACCCCGCCGCTGGGCGCCAACCTCTTCATGGCGGCGCAGGTCGGCAAGGTGAGTTTTGACCGCATCGCCCGCAAGATTTTTCCCTGGGTGATCGCCATGATCGTGGCGCTGTTGATCATCGCCTTTGTTCCCTGGCTGACCCTTGCGCTGCCCCGCGCCTTCCTGGGCTACGGCCTGTAATCCATCCCGGGTGCGCTGCACCTGACTCTCCATCAAAGAGGATCTGACCATGACCATCGAATACCTCAAACGCGGCAAACCCGAAGCGGATCGTGCCGAAGACGACGCCAAGACCCGCGCCGTGGTGGAAGCCACGTTGAAGGACATCGAAACCCGTGGCGATGCCGCCGTGCGCGAACTGTCCGAGAAGTTCGACAAGTATTCCCCAGCGTCCTTTCGCCTGAGCCAGGACGAGATCGACGCCCTGATCGCCCAGCTCAGCGACCGGGAACTGGCCGACATCCGCTTTGCCCAGGAGCAGGTGACCAAGTTCGCCCAGCACCAGCGCGACTCGATGAAGGACATCGAGGTCGAAACCCTGCCCGGCGTCTTCCTGGGCCACCGCAACATTCCCGTGCAATCCGTGGGCTGCTACATCCCCGGCGGCAAATTCCCGATGGTCGCCTCGGCCCACATGTCCGTCGCCACGGCCAAGGTTGCCGGTGTACCGCGCATCGTCGCCTGCACCCCGCCCTTCAACGGCAAGCCCAACCCCGGTGTGATCGCTGCCATGCACCTGGGTGGCGCGGACGAGATCTATGTCATGGGCGGCATCCAGGCCATCGGCGCCATGGCCATCGGCACCGAGACCATCGACCCCGTTCACATGCTGGTCGGCCCCGGCAATGCCTTCGTGGCAGAGGCCAAGCGCCAGTTGTTTGGCCGCGTCGGCATCGACCTGTTTGCAGGTCCGACCGAGACCATGGTCATCGCCGACGAGACCGCCGCCGATGCCGAGCTTTGTGCCACCGACCTGCTGGGCCAGGCCGAACACGGTTACAACAGCCCTTGCGTCCTGCTCACCAATTCCCGCAAACTGGCCGAAGACACGCTGGCCGAGATCGACCGCATTCTGGGCGTCCTGCCCACCGCCGGCACCGCGAAAGTGTCCTGGGCGGATTATGGCGAGGTCATCGTGTGCGATACTTATGAAGAAATGCTGAACGTGGCCGATGATATTGCTTCCGAGCATGTGCAGGTGATGACCGACCGCGATGATTGGTTCCTCGACAACATGACCTGCTATGGCGCGTTGTTCCTGGGTCCGCGCACCAACGTGGCCAACGGCGACAAGGTGATCGGCACCAACCACACGCTGCCCACCAAGAAGGCGGGCCGTTACACCGGCGGGCTCTGGGTTGGCAAATTCCTGAAGACCCACAGCTACCAGCGGGTGACCACCGATGAAGCGGCGGCGATGATCGGCGAATACGGCTCGCGGTTGTGCATGCTCGAAGGTTTTGTCGGCCACGCCGAACAATGCAACATCCGCGTGCGCCGCTACGGCGGGATCAACGTGCCCTACGGCGAAGGCGCGCCTTTCCGGGACGCGGCGGAATGAGCCTGCCGCGCACCCCTTCCTTCCGTCTCGACGGGCGGCGGGCGCTTGTCACCGGCGCATCCTCGGGCATTGGCCTGGGCTGCGCCGTGGCCCTGGCCGAGGCCGGGGCGCACGTGGTCTGCGCCGCCCGCGGCGCCGAGCGGCTGAACGACGCGGTGGCCGAGATTCAGGCCGCCGGGCTTTCGGCCGAGGCGCTGGTGCTGGACATGGCCGATCTGGATGCGCTTGATGCGGCGATGGCCGGCCAGCCGGTCTTTGACGTGGTGGTCAATTCCGCCGGGCTGGCCCGCCATGCCCCGGCGCTGGACACCACGGCGCAGGATTACGACGCCGTCATGGGCATCAACCTGCGGGCCGCGCATTTCCTGTCCCAAGCTGCGGCGCGGGCCATGAAGGATGCGGGCAAACCCGGCTCGATCATCCATGTCAGCAGCCAGATGGGCCACGTCGGCGGTATCGACCGCGCGGTCTATGCGGCGTCGAAACACGGGCTTGAAGGTATGGTCAAATCCATGGCCATCGAATGGGGCCCGCTGGGCATCCGCGTCAACACGCTTTGCCCCACCTTCATCCGCACGCCCCTGGGCGAGCAGACCCTGTCCAACCCCGAGCGCCGGAAGTGGATCGAAGACAAGATCAAGCTTGGCCGCGTGGGCGAGGTCGAGGATATCATGGGGGCGGTCGTCTTCCTGGCCTCTGACGCCTCGGCGCTGGTGACCGGGACGGCGCTCTTGATTGACGGAGGTTGGACGGCGGACTGATGCCACGGGAAACGGTTACCCTTGCAGACGTGGCGCGCCTTGCCGGCGTGTCGCAATCGGCGGTCAGCCGCGCCTTCACCGGCGGCGGGAGTGTGTCGGGCAAGACACGCGCCCGGGTGATGGCCGCCGCCGAAGAGCTGGGGTACCGGCCCAACCCGATGGCGCGGGCGATGATCACCGGCAAGAGCCGGATGATCGGTCTGGTCGTCTCCTACCTGGAAAACCAGTTCTACCCCGTGGCGCTGGAACACCTGAGCCTGGCCCTGCAGGAGCGCGGGTATCACATCCTGATCTTCATGGCGGGCAATCAGCAGGACAAGGTGCCCGACATGGTGCGCGGCTTGCTGGATTACGGCGTCGACGGGATCATAACCGCCTCGGTCGCCATGTCCAATGACCTGACCACCCGCTGCGAAGATGCGGGCATTCCCATCGTCATGTTCAACCGCGGCCAGGACGACCCCCGCCTGTCCGCCGTGACCTCCGACAACCTGGCCGGGGGCCGTCTGGCCGCGAATTTCCTTGTGGCGGGCGGGCATCAGAGGATTGCCCATGTCGCCGGTTGGCAGAAATCCTCGACCGGGCGGGACCGCGCCCGGGGCTTCACCGAGGCGCTGGCCGACCACGGGCAAAGCCCGGTGGCGACGGTCGACGGCATGTATGCTGCCACCGAGACCCGGCGCATCACCCATGCGCTGTTCGGCCAGGCGGACCGCCCCGACGCGGTCTTTGTCGGCAATGATCACATGGCGATGACGGTGATGGACGTGCTGCGGTTCGAACTGGGCCTGCGCGTGCCCGAGGATGTCTCGGTCGTGGGCTACGACGATGTGCCCGCCGCCAGCGCCCCGACCTATGATCTGACCACCGTGCGCCAGCCGGTCAGGCGCATGGTGGATGCCACCGTCACCGCGCTTCTGGGCCGCGTGGAAGGCGACACGAAGCCCGGACAGGTGCGCATTCCCGGCGATCTCGTCATTCGCGGCTCGGCCCGCAAACCCAAGGTGTTTCAACCATGATCCGCCTGCCAAACCCCGGCGAGGCCTTGCGCCGCCGCCACGTCTTTTTCCAGAGCCGCAGGGCGCGACGGCTCAACAACCGCCCCCCCGGAAGGCGGGCGTCTTTGTTGACCCTTCCCACCTGACATTCTGAACAAGGAAAAGACCCATGAGCGCCATTGACACGCGCATCGTCCGCTACGGCGAATTGAAACCCTGCAAGACCGCCTTCATCGATGCCCATACCCCGGGCAGCGACCAGAAGGAGAATTTCACCATCATCGGCGGCGGTGTGTCGGAAAGCCCCGACCAGCATGTGCACATCACCGATGCCATCGGCTTCAACATCGGCGCCGCCGGACAGCCGCCGAAATGCCGCAACTCGCTGCATTCGCACACCACCGCCGAGGTGTTCTTTGTGCTCAAGGGCCGCTGGCGCTTCTTCTGGGGCCGCTATGGCGACGCGGGCGAAGTGGTGCTTGAGGAAGGCGACATCTTCAACATCCCCACCGGCATCTTCCGCGGGTTCGAGAACATCGGCACCGACTACGGGATGATCATGGCCGTGCTGGGCGGCGACGATGCCGGGGGCGGCGTGACATGGGCGCCGCAGGTGATCGAAGAGGCCACCAGCCACGGGCTGATCCTTTCGGAAGAGGGCAAGCTCTATGACACCAAGAAGGGCCAATCCCTGCCCGACGGCGTGGGCCCGATGCCGCTCTTGACCGAGGAAGAACTCAAGGCCTTCCCCGAGGTGCCGGTGGAGAACGTGGTCCGCGACTACGTGGCGCGGTACTGGGATCTGATGGCGCTGGCGGGCAAGACACCGGCCAAGGTGATCGGCGCGGATGCGCTCTTGAAAGACAAGCCGGGGTTCGAGGTCGATTTCCTGGCCCGCGGTTCGATCTCCGACGCGGCGGTCAAGGCCGAAAAACCCAACGTGCTGATGCCGGTACGGGGCCATTGGAGCCTGAAGGTGGACGGGTTCGAGACCATCCTCAACCCCGGCGACACCGCGCTGGTCCTGCCCGGCGAAAGCTATGCGCTTGCGCCGTCGATGACCGGCGAGGCCAGCCTCTACCGGGTCACCACCACCGACGACGCCCCCGGCGCGACCTGGACCGGCAACTGATCCCGGAAATCAACGGCGGCAGGGCCATTGTGGTCCTGCCCCCTCCTTTGGCCGCCGCTCCCGGCCACATGAGATTCCGCTTCGAAACAAGGACCTGACAATGCTCGACACCGACCTGCTCGACCTTCTGAAACGGGTGGACACGCCCACCGTCTGCAATGCCATCGAGGTGGTTCAGGGCAAGCGCGGGTTCAACCGCTTCACCCGGGGCACGATGCTTTGCAGCGCGCCCGAAGGCGGTGCAATGGTGGGCTACGCCTGCACCGCGAAGATCGCCGCGCTGGCCCCGCCGACCGAACCGGCGGATGTGATCCGCACCCGCCGCATGGCCTATTACAAGGCAATGGCCGAGGCGCCCAAACCTTCGGTCGCCGTGGTCGAGGACGTGGATTACCCGAACTGCATCGGCGCCTACTGGGGCGAGGTAAACACCCAAATCCACAAGTCCTTTGGCATGTCCGGCGCGTTGACCAACGGGGTGATGCGCGATCTTGCCGACATGGCGCCCGGCTTTCCCGTCGTCGCCGGTTCCATCGGGCCCAGCCACGGGTTCGTCCATGTGCGCGAGATCGGCACGGCGGTCACGATCCACGGCCTCTCGATCCATGATGGAGAGCTGGTGCATGCGGACCGTCACGGCGCGGTTGTGATCCCGGACGAGGTTGTCGGCGATCTGAAGGACGGGATCGAACGTCTGTTCGCCTCGGAGCGGATCGTTCTGGATGCCACAGAGCAAGGGCCGATGGATTTCGCCGCCTTTGAAGAGGTCTGGCAACGCTTTGAAAAGGCACGCACCTGAGCACGTGCCACCCGGCAGGGCCCGATGGGGCCTTGCCGGCGCTTCAGACGACCCCGCCGTCGACCACGATGCATTGCCCGGTCACCATGCGCGCCGCATCCGAGGCCAGCCACATCGCGCAATCGGCAATGTCGGCGGGCCGGATCAGGTCGGGAATGCATTGCAGCGCATGGGTCTCGGCGACCCAGTCTTCGCCGACCTGGCTTGCCACCCGCTCGGTCACCACGCGCCCCGGCGCGATGGCATTGGCCCGGATGCCCCTGGGTCCGAGATCCCGCGCCAATCCGCGCGTCAGCCCGACAATCCCCGCCTTGGCGGTGTGATAGGCGGTCAGGTTCCCCGCCAGCTTCATCCAGGCGGTTGATGACAGGTTGACGATGGCCCCGCCGCCCGCCCTTTCCATGCCGGGCGCGACAAGGCCGGACAGGATGGCGTGGTGATCAAGGTTGACCGAAAGCATCCAGCGCCATTGCGCTTCGGTCTGTTCGTCAAACGGAATGCGCCGGTCGACGCCCGCGTTGTTGACCAGCACCCGCACCGGGCCCTGTGCCGCGATTGCAGTTTCCACCATCGCGCGGATGGCCGCGCCGTCGGCCAGGTCGCAGACCCGGGCTTCGATCCGGTCGGATTGTTCCGCGGTCTCGGCCAATCCCTCGGCATTCAGGTCCACCGCGCTGACCCGTGCGCCCGCAGCAGCAAAGCCCAGCGCCGTTGCACGGCCAATGCCCGCAGCGGCCCCGGTGACCATCACATGCCGGTCGCTGAAATCGAATTGGGTGCTCACAGCGCCACCTCCCGTACCGGCTGGCCGGCGACATCCACATCAATTGCAAAGAGCGCGCCCGAGAGCGGCGCTTCCTCAAGCACGCTGGCCGGCAGGCGGATCGAGGCCGAAGTAATGAACAGCCGCTTCATGTCCGCCCCGCCGAAACAGCAGCTGGTCGGGCGCGGCACCGGCATGTCGATCTCACGTTTCAGCGTCCCGTCCGGACCATAACAGTCCACGCGCCAGCCATCCCAGATCGCCACCCAGAGGTTGCCCTGGCTGTCCACGCACAACCCGTCGGGCTTGCCCTCGGCCGGATCGAAGGTCAGGAAGCTGCGCCGGTTGGTCAACGCGCCGGTATCCACGTCGAAGTCATAGGCAAAGACGATGCCAAGCGCAGTGTCGGTGAAGTAGAATGTCTTGCCGTCCGGGCTCCAATCCAGGCCGTTGGACACCTGAAATCCGCCGTCCACCGCCTTGGCATCCGTCACGCTGTCGAAGCGATAGAGCGAGCCTGAGGGCATCGAGGCATCAAGGCTCATCGAGCCGGTCCAGACCCGGCCCGCCGGGTCGGTCTTGGCATCGTTGAAGCGGTTCGAGGGCATATGCGCCTCGGGGTCATAGATCGTCTGCAACTTGCCGGTCACCGGATCATAGCGTTCCAGCCCGTTCTGCGTCACCGCGACCATTGCATTGCCACTGGCGGGCAGCACGGCACTGATGAGGTAGGGCGCCTGGACCATCTGATCCTCGCCGCGCCTTGGATCGTAGCTGTGAAAGGCGGGCGCCGCGACATCGACCCAGTGTAACAGGCCTTCGCGCGGGTCCCAGACCGGGCCTTCGCCGACGATGGCGCCGGCAGCAGAGAGACATTCCAGCCCCTCCTCGACATGCGCCGTGCGGCGCGGATTGGCGGTGATGCTCACAGGCGCACTTCCGATATTGCCCATGACCCTGCGCGCCGCTTCCATCAGGTCGCGACCGATCACGTGGCGGCGTTCATGGGGCAGGCGGCTGGCCAGGGCGGTGACGACAATCGCCCCCTGTCCCATGCCCGGCGGCCCGTTGACGGGAACGGCGATGACAACGACGCCGTCAAGGCTGCGCGAATTGCCCAGCGAATAGCCCCGCGCCCGGCTGATGGCGAAATCTGCCAGCAGCGAGGATTGCACGTCCTTGCTCAGCCCGCCGATCAGGCCGTTGACCTGGTGCGGCGGCATGGCCGACAGGATCGCATGGCCCGAGGCGCTTTCCAGCGCGGGCAGTTCGCGGCCGATCTCGACCCCGATGGCCAGCGGATTGGAGGGACGACGCACATCGACATAGATGATCCGATCGCCCTCCATTGCGGCAAGGCTGACGGTTTCGTTCAGTTCCTTGGACAGGCGCAGAACCTCGCCCTCGGCGGCGCTGCGCAGGTCGAAACTGGCCATCGACTTGCTGGCCAGTTCGATCAGCCGGTGGCCCAGCGCATAGGTCTTGAGCCGCGCGTCGTGCCGGACGTAACCGAATTCCACCAGCGCCCCGATCAGGCGATAGAAGGTCGCCTTGGGCAGACCGGTGGCAGCCAGCAATTCGGTCGAGGTGGCGGGGCGGCCGATCTCGTCGAGCCATTCGACGATCTGGATGCCCTTGACCAGCGTCCCCGCCCCCGGAAACCTTTCAGCGATTTTGTCGAACCTGTCCAATGCTCAGCCCACGACCTCGTTGGTATCGGGGTCGAATACATGAATCTTGTCCACCGGGAAAGAAAGGTTCAGCGCCTCGCCATCACTGTAGCGCCGGTCGTCGATCACCCGGATCAGCATGGTCTGGGCATCACGCTCCTCGTCGTTGGCCAGGGCGCTGCGGTCCAGCTCCAGCATGTTCTGCGCCGGGGTGTGGAAATGCAGGATCTTCTCGGTCCCGAGGTTCTCCACCAGCGACAGACCAATCGACGGCCCGCTGTCTGCCACCTGCAAATGCTCGGGTCGGATGCCGAACACCATGTCACGCCCCGCCATCGCGGCACATTTCCCGGGCAAGGCGATCTCGGCGTCACCAAAACGGGTGACCGGCCCGCGCGCGCCGGTCTCGACCTGGCCGTGGAAGAAGTTCATGCCAGGCGAGCCGATGAAACCGGCGACAAAGATGTTCCGGGGCGTATGGAACAGCTCCTCGGCGGTGCCCACCTGCTGGATCTCGCCGCCCTTCATCACCACGATCTTGTCGGCCATTGTCAGCGCCTCGGTCTGGTCATGGGTGACATAGATCGTCGTCACCCCCAGCCGCTTCTGCAGCTTGACGATTTCCGACCGGGTCTGCACCCGCAGCTTGGCATCGAGGTTCGACAGCGGCTCATCCATCAGAAAGGCCTTGGGTTCGCGCACGATGGCCCGGCCCAGGGCAACCCGCTGGCGCTGGCCCCCCGACAGGGCGCGAGGCTTGCGGTCAAGGTATGGCGTCAGTTCCAGCACGCGGGCGGCATCTTCCACCCGCGCATTGATGTCATTGGCGGGCATGCCGTGCATTTTCAGCCCGAAACCGATGTTCTTGCGCACCGACATATGCGGGTAGAGCGCGTAGTTCTGGAACACCATCGCGATGTCACGCTTGCCGGGGCCAAGCTCTGTCACGTCGCGGCCGCCGATGCTGATGGTGCCGCCGGAGGTGGCCTCCAGCCCCGCCAGCATCTTGAGGGCGGTGGATTTGCCGCAGCCCGAGGGGCCGACGAAGACGCAGAACTCGCCATCCTCGATGTCGAGGTTGAAATCGCGGATCGCTTCGACCGCGCCGTAGCTTTTCTTGATCTGATCGAATTGGACGGTTGCCATGAGGGTTCTCCGTTACTTCTCGGACCCGGCGGCAAGGCCACCGACGAGGAAACGTTCAAGGAAGAGATAGACGATGATGATCGGGATGGAGGCCATGATCGAGCCTGCCATGATGACGTTCCATTCGGTCACGAACTCGCCCTTGAGCGAGGCGATGCCCATCTGAAGCGTCCAGCTTTCGTCGTTGGTGGTCAGGAAGGTGCGGCCAAACAGGAAGTCCGACCAGCTGACCACGAAGGCATATAGCGCCGTCGCCGCCAGGCCGGGAGCCGCCACCGGCAGAACGATGCGAAAGATCGTACCCAGCGGCGAACAGCCATCGACCAGCGCCGCCTGTTCCAACTCGGGCGGCATGGTGTCGAAGTATCCCTTCAGCATCCAGGTACAGAAGGGCACGATCAGCGTCGCCTGGGCAATCACCACCGACCAGAGCGAACCGACAAGGCCAGTCGAGCGGAAGATCGCGAAGAGCGGGATGATCAGCAACGTCGCGGGCAGCATCTTGGAGGTCAGGATGAACAGCCCAAGCCCGGTGCCGCCCCGAAGCCGGAACCGCGACAGCGCGTAAGCGGCCAGGATCGATACTGCCAGCGAGATGGTCATCGTGGCAAAGGCGATCAGGATGGTGTTCGAGAACCACAGCATGAAGGGGTGTTTTGCCAGCAGATCGGCAAAGACGTTCCACTGCGGATCGGCGGGCCAGAACTGCGGCGGATAGGCGCGCAGGTTGGATGACGGCTGCAACGCCGTCACAATCATCCAGTAGATCGGAAAGAGCAGGATCGCGCAGGTCAGGATGACCGTGGCATATAGCGCAAAGGTTGCCAGGGGATGTCTCTTTTGCATCTCGCCCTCCTCAGTGAACCGATTTCGCCAGGCGACCGACAAGGGCCCGGCTGATGATTGCACAGAGCACCATGGTCAGCACACCGACGGCGGCCCCCTGCCCCATGCGGAAGAATTCAAAGCTCTGCTCGAAGGTCAGGATCGACAGGGTTGTCGTCGCGCCCAGCGGCCCGCCCTGCGTCAACACGTGGATGATGGCAAAGTCGCGGAACACCCAGAGGGTTGTCATGACCATGGTCACGCCGACAACGGGCAGCATGTTGGGCAGGGTGATGTACCAGAAACGCTGGAACACGCCCGCGCCGTCGACCTTGGCCGCCTGGTACTGCTCTTCCGGGATGGATTGCAGCCCGGCGAGCAGCATGATCGACATCAGCGGATAGCCCTTCCAGATCATCACGAAACAGACCGCGGCAAAGGCGGCGGTGGGGTCAGAGCCGAAGGCGATGGGTTCCACCACCATGCCCGTCCTCAGCAGCACCCAGTTCACAAGGCCGAAAGAGCTGTCCAGCATCCAGGCCCAGATCACCGTTGCCACCACTTCCGGCACCGCCCAAGGCAGCGCCACAAACAGCCGCGCGGCGGTGCGGCCACGGAATTTCTGGTTCACCAGCATCGCCGTGGCGAACCCGATGATGACCGACAACCCGCCGACCACGGCCACCAGCTTGAAGGTGACCCAAAGCGCATGCCAGGTCTCGCCCGAGCCAAAGAGCCATTGGTAGTTCTCCAGTGTCCAGGGCTCAGCCCCGTCGCCGATCCGCGCGATGCGCACGTCCTGCATGGAGATGCTGACAGAAAGGATGATCGGATAGACGATGATCACGGCCATCAAAAGTACCGCTGGCGCGAGCAGCAGATAGCCGAACTTGGCGCGGTGACGCGGAGCACTGAAATCGATCCGGGGGATCAGCCCGCCGGTCGATCCGGTCCTGTGGGTTGTGGTGGTGTCGGTCATGTGGTCCTTGCCCTTGTGTGGCCGGGGCCCCGGGCGGGGCGCCGGCCTGTTGGCTGAAAGATCAGTCCTTGATGCGCGAAACTTCGTCCTGAAGACGCTTTGCCGCTTCTGCCGGATCAAGGTCTTGCAGGATCATCTGCTGGGCAACCTTGTAAAAGACCTTGACGACCTCGTTGTTCTGCAGCTCCAGCCCCTTGGGCAGACGGTCGACATTGGCCGCCGCCGCATCCTCGGCCGCCTGGGCCAGGACCTTGAACGACGGGTTGTCGGCCATCAGCTGCGTATAGTCCACGCCCGGGCGCGGGGCCGGTGTCTTGGCCCATTCCGCAAACCGCTGCTGATATTTCGGCGAGGCGGTCATCTCGATGAAGTCCCAGACCAGCTGCTTCTTCTCGTCCGACATGTCGGCGGACATGCCCAGCACGTTGGATGTGCCCCCCAGCGGCGGCGAGAACGGCGATTGGGTGATCTTCAGGTTCTGCTGCACTTCCGGTGCCGCGCTGCGGAAGGTGTTGTTGATCCAGCCGCCATCGACGGTCATCGCCAGACGACCTTCCAGCAGAAGCTGGCGCACATCGGCCGAAGACAGTTCTTTCGGGGTGAGGCTGTCGCGGAACAGTTTCTTGTAACGCGCCAGGCCCTCGACCACCTCGGGCCGGTCAAAGGCAGGCTCGCCATCCACGGTCCAGCTGCCGCCAGTATCCAGCACGAAGTTCAGCGCTTCCTGCATGACGCTGGCCGGATCGTCGAACGGCAGCGCGATGCCGTACTGGTCCAGAATGCCGTCGCCATCGGTGTCCTTGCGCAGGTCCTGCGCGGCTTTCAGATAGCTGTCCCAATCGGTCGGAACCTCCATCCCCGCCTCGGCAAAGATCGCCTCGTTATAGGCCATCACGAAACCGGTATAGAGCAGCATGATGCAGACGGTTTCGCCCTCCCACTCACAGGTGGACTGGCCGGCCCAACCGGTCATGTCCAGGCCGGATTTCTCGATCCAGGGGCCCAGCGGCTCCATCCAGCCCTCATTGGCGAAAGGCTGGAATTCAAAGGCCGCCAGATGCACGATGTCGGGCGGGTTGCCGCCGGCGAACATGGTGAACATCGTGTCGGCGTATTCCGCGCGGCTCACCCGCGACATGTTGATGGTCACGCCATCATGGGTTTCCTCGAACTCGGCGATGATTTCATTCCACCAGTCGCCATAGCCCGGCTCGTCTTTCATCCAGCTGACAAAGGTCAGGGTTTCATCGGCAGCGGCGGGCAGCGCGCTCAGCATCGTGCTGGCGGCAAGAAGCGCGCCAATGGCGGTGTTTCTCAGGGTTTTCATGGGGTCTCCTCCGGGTTGGTCTTAAAGTGTCAGCAAGGGTTTCAGGTGGGCCATGCCGTCCGAATTGAGCGTGACGCCGTGGCCAGGCGTGTCCGGCACGTTGAACCGGCCGTTGTCACAGGTGGCCGCGCCGTCAAGCAGCGCGGCATTGGCGGGATAGATCGTATGCTGGAATTCATGCGCCACGGCCCCCGCGGCAAGTGAGGCGCGGAAGCTGGCATTGGCAAAGATGCCAAGGCCAATGGTGGCGTGGGGTATGACCGCCGCGCCCTCGGCGCGCGCGAGGTCCGCGATGCGCATGAACTGGGTGATGCCGGTATGGCCCATCTCGGGCTGCACGATCTGCGCAGCGGCGCGGCGCGGGATGTAGTCCCAGGTGGTGCGCCATTCCTCGCCCAGGGCGAGCGGGCAGGTGATGCCCTCGCGCACGGCGATCTGGGCGGCGATGTCCTCGGCCGCGACCGGGGCCTCGATGAACCACGGATCAAATGGCGCGATTTCCTGGCTCAGCGCGATGGCCGCGTCGGCGGTGCGGGTCCAATGCACGTCGACGGCGATCTTCTGATCCTCGCCCAGACCCTTGCGCAGGCTTTCGAACTCGCCGCGCACGTCGCCGTCATCGCTGTGGCTTACGGGGATCTTGACCATGTCAAAGCCCTTGGCCTGCCAGCTTTGCGCCAGTTCCAGCCGCGCGGCCTTCGTCGGTGCCGGCAGACCCGAGACATAGCCGGGCAGTTTGCCCGCACCGGGCGCGCCAAGCGCGGCCTGAAGGCTTTCGCCACGCGAGCGCGCATAAAGATCCCAAAGCGCAATATCCAGCGCGGCCAGCGTATCCGCCAGGTAGCCGCCCCAATAGCCACGCACCCGCTGCAATTCGTAAAGCTTGTCCCAGATCTGGTCCGGGCGCGCAGGGTCCAGCATCATCAGGTAGGGACCGAGCAGATCCTCGATCAGCGCAGCGACGATGCCGGGCGCGACAAGGCCATAGGTCTCGCCCCAGCCCATCGCGCCGTCGCTGTCGGTCACGCGCAGCACGACCGAGCGGTCCATGCGCGGATAGACCGTGCCGTTGAACTTGCGCACGATGTGATGCGTGCCAAGCGCGAATTCACCCGCGCCCAGGTTGCCGAGATAGCTTTCGCCCCGGCTGCGTTCGAAGGTGAAGACCTCGATCCGAGTGATTTTCCTATGCATCGGCCATCTCCGGCACCTGCACAGCGCGTTCGTAAAGCTCCAGCGCCAGTTTCTTCAACTCGGCATCCATCTCGGGCAACGGTTCGCGCACGTCGTCGCAGGCGATCAACCCCCGGCTCTTCAGGATTAGCTTGGTCAGCCGCATCCGGTAAGGCGCCTGGATCAGCAAAAGCGGCAGGGATTGTTCATAAAGCCGCAGCGCCTCTTTCCGGTCATGCGCCGCGTAGGCACGGTACAGCGCCACGTGCAATTCCAGCAGCTCGATGGCCGGCATGGTGGCAATCGCCCCGCGATCAAGTTCTTCCAGAAGATAGCGCGCGCCGCCGCCGCCGATCACCCCGTCAAGGTCGGGGCCGCAGCCCGCCACCAGTGTCGACACCTTGGGCCCCGAAGGGATGCCCTCTTCCTTGACGTAACGAATGGCCGGGATCTCGGCGGCCAGGGCCAGCATCGCTTCGGCGCTCAGGTCTGCGCCGCGCGGCTTGAACAGGTTCTGAAGGATGATCGGACGATCCGGGCCAAGCGCCTCGGCGATCCGGGCGAACCAGGTGCCGACCTGGTCTTCCATCGCGGGCACGGCCATCGCCATGATGCCGTCGGCGCCGTGCTCCACCGCCATGCGGGTGATCTCGACCATTTCCGCCGGATCGGCAGAGTTCACCCCGGCAATCACCGGCAGCCTGCCCTTGGCCAGACGGGACACCAGCGCCAGGCAACTGCGCCGCTCATCTGCGCCCAGGTACAGGTCTTCGCTGGCCACGCCCGGATAGACCAGCGCCGCCGCACCCGCCTCGATCGCATGCGCGACAACCCGCGTCAGCGACGGTTCATCGGTCTGACCGTCAGGGCCGAACGGGGTCGGAACGATCGGCAAAACGCCTGTCAGCGGTTTATTCATCAGTCAGTCCCTATATGTGCAACTCATGTTTCATAATTGAAACCTACAGAACTGCGCTGTATGCTGTCAACGAGTTTTCGGACAAAGGACATCCAGACATGACACGCATCACCTTCATTGCCGTCGATTGGGGAAGCTCGTCTTTCCGCGCCTGGGCTTTGGACCACGAGGGCCAAATCCTTGACCGCCGCAGCGGACCAGACGGGTTGAAAACCGTTGAAAACCGGGATTTTCCCGGAGTTCTGAGCAAGCATTGCGGGGATTGGTTCGTCGATGCGCCCAAGGCGCCGGTGCTGATGCAGGGCATGGTCGGCGCGCGCACGGGCTGGGTCGAGGCGGCCTATGCCCCCTGCCCCGCGCGGTTCGACCGACTGGTCGAGCAGGCCACGCATTTCGACATCGACGGACGGGCGATGGTGATTCTGCCCGGCGCAACCGCGGCTGATGGCGCGGGCGGCAATGACGTGATGCGGGGCGAGGAGATCCAGATCTTTGGCGCCGCCCGGCTGACCGGACGCAAGGCGGCGACAATCTGCATCCCCGGCACCCACAGCAAATGGGCGCGGCTTGAGGATGGCGCGCTGACCGCATTCCGCACCTTCATCACCGGCGAGCTTTACCAGCTGCTCCTGCGCCAGTCGCTTGTCGGCGCGCTGGCCGAGGGCGAGACGATGGACGACACGGCCTTTCGACGCGGGCTGGACCGGGGCGCCGCCCTGCCGCTGAGCCACGCGGTCTTTGCCGCCCGGGCCAGCACCCTGACCGGCGGCATGGCCCCGGGCGAGGTGGCCGCCTTCCTGTCGGGCGTGCTGATCGGCGCGGAATGGGCGGCGCAGGAGGTGGCGGAGGATGTGCTCCTGATGGCCAGCGGCGTGCTGGCCGACCGGTATGCGACGGCCCTGACCCACCTGGGCACCCGGTTTGACAGCGTGGACGCGGATGCGGCGACACTCGCCGGGCTGACCCGCGCGGCGCAAAGCCTCTGGCCGGAACGGGTGGCCGCATGAGCGCAGCACCCGAGCTGACACTGAACCATGTGGCCATTGCCGCCCCCGATCCCGAGCGGAGCATGGCCTTCTACACTGCCTTCGGCTTTGAGCCGGGGTTCCAGCGGCGTGACGACAGCGGCCGGATCGAATTGCAGCAGATGCGGCGCGGCGCGACCTTTGTCGAACTTCTGGCGGACAAGGACACCGGGGCGCCCGGCCATTTCGGCCTGCACACCCCGGACCTGATGGCGGTGCTGCGCCACCTGGGCCAACAGGGGATCGAGCCGCTGCATCCGCCGCGGCCAGGCACATCCGGCGTGCTCTGGACCTTCTTCGAAGACCCGGCGGGCAACATGGTCGAGGTCACAGCCCCTTGGCCCGCCTGATCCCCGACGAAGGCCAGTCTCTCGCGCTGGTCGCCCTGTTCAGCGGGGTCGCCTCGGGCGTGGCGCTGAAGGCGATCGGCCCGATGCCCTCGGGCGAGGCGATTGCCCTGCGCTCGGCGGTGGCCTTCGTGATGATCGCGGTGATCGTGCTGGCACGGCGCAGGTCGACCGCGCGACAGATCGGGCCGCGCGGCATGATGCGCGCCGGGCTGGACGCGGTGGCGGCGCTGACCTTTTCGCTGGCGATCTTCGAGATCCCGCTGTCGCTTCTGGCCAGCATCCATGCCACGTTGCCGGTGCTGTCGGTGATCCTGTCGGGTGTTGTGCTGAAGGAACGCCTGCGCCCCGGCAACTGGGCCGCGCTGGCACTGGCCTGCGGCGGCACATTGCTGATCCTGCAGCCGGGGCTGGCGTTTTCGCCGCTTGGCGTGGGCCTCGCGCTGGTTTCGACGCTGGCCTATGCCTTTCGCGACGTCACCACCCGGCGCCTGCCGCCGCAGACTGACACGTTCCGCATTGCGCTGGTTTCGCTGGTGATGATCGGCGCGGTGGCGGCAGCGCTGCCCTCCGGCGGTGCATGGGTCTGGCCGGGCCTGACCGATAGCGCATTGATCACGCTGGCCGCTTTGGGCTTTGTCGGCGCCAACGTGCTGATCATCGCCGCGCTTCGCCGGTCCGAGCTCAGCCGCATCGCGCCGCTGCGCTATACCAGCGTGCTGTGGTCCCTGGCCTTCGATGCGGCGCTCTGGGGCTACCTGCCCGACCTGGCCGGGGCTTGTGGCATCGCGCTGATCCTCGCCGCCGGGGCCTTGCAATTGCAAACATCATCCACAGACCTTTCCAAGGACATGACATGAGCCAAAGGCCAAATATCCTCTTTCTCCTGCCCGACCAGCTGCGCCCGGATTTCCTTGGTTGTTACGGCGCGGACTTTCTGAAAACCCCGGCCATCGACGCATTGGCGGCCAAGGGCACCCGCTGGGAAACCGCGATCTCGCCCTCGCCGATCTGCGTTCCGGCGCGGGCCTCGATGATGACCGGCCAGCACGCCCATGCCACGGGGATCACGCATAACCTCTGCTGGCTGCGCCCGGACCGCCACGCGATGGGCATCCGCACCTGGCCCGAGATCCTGGCCGGCGCGGGGTATCGCACCACGGCCATCGGCAAGATGCACTTCTATCCCTGGGACCTGTCCGAAGGGTTTCAGCACCGGGTGATCGCCGAGGACAAGCGCCATATCCACGTGCGCGACGATTACCACCATGCGCTGCAGGCCGAAGGTCTGGCCAAACTGCACGGCAAGGAGATGCCGGGGTATTATGAAACCAAGGGCGCAAGCACCAACCCGCTGCCCGATCACCTGCAACCCGACCGCTGGGTGGCGCATCGGGCGGCGGAGCATCTGCGCAGCCTGAAAGGCGATCAGCCCTTTGCGATGATGGTGGGCTTTCCCGGCCCGCATTGCCCCTACGATCCGCCCGCCGACGCGTTGGGCCGTGTGGATCCGGCGGCGATGCCCGCGGCCCTGCCCCGCACCGAGGAAAGCGAAACCCACATGCCCGGGCATATCGCAGGGTACAAACGTGACTGGGCCGACCTTGATTACAGCGAATTGACCGACGCCCAAATCCGCGCCATCCGGCATCACTATGCCGTCTCGGTCGAGCGGCTGGACGAGGACGTGGCGCTGTTGATCGACACCCTGCGCGACACCGGGCGGCTGGACAACACCATCATCGTCTTTGCCTCGGACCACGGCGATTACCTTGGCGACTTCGGGTTGATGGGCAAGGGGTTCTTTCATGAACCCTCGATCCGCGTGCCGCTGATCGTTGCCGATTTCCGCGCGCCGGAGGCCCGGGTGGAGTCCGCGCCGGCCTCGCTTCTGGACGTGTTCCCCAGTTTCCTTGACTGGGCCGGTGTTGCACCGCAGCCCCAGGCACAGGGCCGCAGGCTGTCGGACCCGGACCCGGCGCGGTGCGTTGCCGGTGCCACCACGGGCGGTTTCATGCTGCGCGATCCGCGCTGGAAGCTGGTGCGCTATGGCAACGGGACCGAGGCGCTGTTCGATCTGCAATCAGACCCCGGAGAGCAGGTGAACCTGCTTGGCCAACACCCCGAGGTGCGCCAGCGGCTGGATGCCGAGCTGTCCCGCAGCCTGCTGGAAGGACTGGCCGCCGGACATGCCGACAAGAACGTGCCGGATGCCAAGTCCCCGCCCGAGGGTGCCTTTCATGACCCGTTCTGGCAGCGGCCCTATCCGGCACATGGTCCCGACTGAGGCTTGAGCCGTCAGGTGGCCGGGACGTTGTGCTCGGCCTGCGCGGCGGTGACGGCGATCATGTGCAGGATGTCCTCGGACGAACAGCCCCGCGACAGGTCGTTGGCCGGCTTGGCCAGGCCCTGAAGGATCGGGCCGATGGCCACCGCGCCGCCCACGCGCTGCGCGATCTTGTAGGCGATATTGCCGCTTTCGAGGTTGGGGAAGATGAAGACATTGGCATTGCCGCCCAAGGTCGAATCCCCCGCCTTGGACGCGGCAACATCCGGTACGAAGGCCGCGTCGAACTGCAACTCGCCGTCGATCAGCAGCGCAGGGTCGGCATCCCGGGCGATCCCGGTCGCGGTCACCACCTTGGACACCGAGGTATGGCTGGCACTGCCCCGCGTCGAAAAGGACAACATCGCCACCCGCGGCACATCGCCGGTCAGCACGGTATAGGACCGCGCCGAGGCCAGGGCGATCTGGGCCATTTCCTCGGCATTCGGGTCCACGACAAGGCCGCTGTCGGCAAAGATATGCGCGCCCTTCTTCATGTGATGCGTCTGGCAGAACAGCATGAGGAAGAAGCTCGACACCAGGCTGGCCCCCGGCGCCGGGCCGATCACCTGGATGGCGGTGCGCACGATTTCCGCCGTGGTCGCCACCGCGCCGCCGACGGTGCCATCCGCATGACCGGCATGCACCAGCAGCGCCGCGAAGACATGCGGGCTGCGCGCCGCTTCAAGCGCCTGTTCGGGTGTCACGCCCTTGTGCTTGCGCCGCTGATGGAAGGCTTCGGCCAGCTCATCGATCAAGGGTGAAGTTGCGGGGTCGTGGATCTCGACGCCCTCATCCGGCATGGCGCCCAGATCATCGAAACGCGCGCGGATCGCGGCCTCGGGACCGATCAGCACCACCCTGGCAATCCCCTGTTTGCGGGCATCGATGGTGGCTTGTACGGCACGCGGGTCATCGCCTTCGCTCAGCACGATCTTCTTTTGCGATCGGGCAGCGTTTTGCAGAAGCATTTCAAGGGGTTTCATGACGGTTCCTATCAGTGACCAAGGAAGGCAACGCCCAGCAGGACGAAGACGGCGATGAAAAGGGTTTCGACCACGATCAGCGCAATCGCCTGGCCGCCCACGTCAAGAATGCGCTTGAGCGAGGTCTTCATGCCCACCGCCGCAATCGAGATCAGCAGCGCCCAGCGGCTGAGCGACGACAGGAATTCGACAACCACGCCGGGGATCAGGCCGATGGAGTTGAGCGCCGCAAAGATCAGGAAGCCGATGACAAAGAACGGCAGGATCGGCGGGCGCTTGCCGTCCATCTGATCGGCGAAGTTGCGCCGCACCAGCACCGAGATCACCAGCACGACGGGGGCCAGCATCGCCACGCGGATCAGCTTGACCAGGGTTGCGACCTCGCCGGTTTCCTCGGATACGGAAAAGCCCGCGCCGACCACCTGGGCCACATCATGGATGGTGCCGCCAAGAAAGACGCCCGACACCTCGTCGTTGAAATCAAAGAACTCGGTCAGGATCGGATAGGCGATCATCGCCACGGTCGACAACACGGTGACCGAGAGCACGGTAAAGATCAGGTTGCGCTCGGAATGCTCGTTCTTTGGCAGCACCGCCGAGATTGCCATCGCCGCCGATGCGCCGCAGATCGCCACCGATCCCCCGGTCAGGATGCCGAAGCGCCAGCCCCGGCCCAACAGGCGCGCGGCCATAAAGCCGAACAGGATGGTCAGGATCACCGCGGCGATCACCACGAAGATCAGTTGCGGCCCAAGCCCCACGATCAATTCGACCGAGATCCGCGCGCCCAGAAGCGCCACGCCGAACCGCAGGACGGTGCGGGCGGTGAATTCGATGCCCGGCTTGCAGGCGCCCTCTTCGGACAGGAAGTGGAACGCGATGCCCAGGAGCAGCGCCATCAGCATCGCCGGAGCGCCGTAGTGTTCCGACAGGAACTGCGCCGCCACGGCGACCACCACGGAGACCAGGAACCCCTGGCCATTGCCACGCACGAGATCGCCGAAACCGGCCATCGACAGTTTGGATGCGCTTGTCGCCTGCATCGTCATTCCCTTTCTGAAAAATGCCCACCCGGGCGGAAGGGTGGCCCGGGTGGGCAGGGTGAACCGGGGCAGCACCTGCCGCCCCCGGTCCTGTTTCGTCAGCCGGCCATCGGCTGGGCACGCATGTCGTCGCGGTTGATGCCCGCCACCGAGACCGGTTTCTTCATCGCGTCGCGGCGGAAGGGCTCGCCCAGCTCCTGGTTCAGCAGCACTTCGATGAAGGTGGTCTTGCCCTCTTTCATCTGGGCCTGAACGGCAGAATTGAGCGCATCGGTCAGCGCATCCATTGTCGAAACCTGGACACCCTCGACGCCACAGGCGCGGGCGATACCGGCATAGTTCACGTCCTGCGCCAACTCGGTGCCGACGAAGTTGTCGTCGAACCACAGCGTCGTGTTGCGCTTTTCCGCGCCCCACTGGTAGTTGCGGAAGATCACCATCGTCACCGCCGGCCAGTCATCGCGGCTGACCGAGACCATTTCGTTCATCGAGATGCCGAAAGCGCCGTCACCGGCAAAGCCCACCACCGGCACGTCCGGGCGGCCGATCTTGGCGCCCACGATGGCCGGGAAGCCATAACCACAAGGCCCGAAGAGACCCGGCGCCAGGTATTTGCGCCCCTCTTCAAAGGTCGGATAGGCGTTGCCGATGGCGCAGTTGTTGCCGATGTCGGACGAGATGATCGCCTCTTTCGGCAGCGCCTGCTGGATCGCGCGCCATGCCATGCGGGGGCTCATCTTTTCCGGCTCCCGGCCGCGCGCGCGCTCGTTCCAGGTGGTGCCCGGATCGTCGTCCTCGTGGTCCATCGAGGTCAGCTCCTGCGCCCACCGCGACTTGGTTTCCGAGATCAGCGTCTTGCGCTCGGCCCGGCCCGCGTCGCCCGCATCATCGGACAGCTGCGCCAGGATGCCCTTGGCCACCTTCTTGGCGTCGCCGACGATGCCCACCGTGACCGGCTTGGTCAGGCCGATACGGTCGGGGTTGATGTCGACCTGGATGATCTTGGCATCCTTGGGCCAGTAGTCGATGCCATAGCCCGGCAGGGTCGAGAACGGGTTGAGCCGGGTGCCCAGTGCCAGAACCACGTCGGCCTTGGCGATCAGTTCCATCGCCGCTTTCGAGCCGTTGTAGCCCAGAGGACCAACCGACAACGGATGCGAGCCGGGGAAGGCGTCGTTGTGCTGGTAGCCGCAGCAGACCGGCGCATCCAGCCGTTCGGCCAGCACCTTGGAGTCATTGATCGCGCCGCCGATCACCACGCCTGCGCCGTTCAGGATGACCGGGAACTTGGCCGAGGACAGCAGTTCAGCGGCACGGGTCACGGCCTCTTCACCGCCTGAGGGGCGTTCAAACTCGACAATCGCCGGCAGGTCGATGTCGATCACCTGGGTCCAGTAGTCGCGCGGAATGTTGATCTGGGCCGGGGCGCTGGCGCGCTTGGCTTGCAGGATCACGCGGTTGAGAACCTCGGCCATGCGCGATGGGTCACGCACCTCTTCCTGGTAGGCCACCATGTCTTCCAGAAGCGCCATCTGTTCGACTTCCTGGAAACCGCCCTGCCCCAGCGTCTTGTTCGCGGCCTGGGGCGTCACGATCAAAAGCGGGGTGTGGTTCCAGTAGGCGGTCTTGATCGGGGTCACGAGACTGGTGATCCCGGGACCGTTCTGCGCCACCATCATCGACATCTTGCCGGTGGACCGGGTGTAGCCATCGGCGATCATCCCGGCATTGCATTCGTGGGCGCAGTCAAAGAACTGGATCCCCGCCGCCGGGAACAGATCGGAAATCGGCATCATGGCCGAACCGATGATCCCGAAGGCTTTTTCGATACCGTGCATCTGCAGCACTTTCACGAAAGCTTCTTCAGTCGTCATTTTCATGGCGTTTCTCCTGGGTGAAATAGTGTGGGGGTGAAGGTGTGAGGGCGCGTCAGGCGCGGTCTTCGAGGATCATGTCACTGGCCTTTTCGCCGATCATGATGGCGGGCGCGTTGGTATTGCCGCTGACAATCTCGGGCATGATCGAGCAATCGGCCACGCGCAGACCGCGGATGCCATGCACCCGAAGCCGCGCATCCACCACCGCGCCCGGACCCTGGCCCATCTTGCAGGTGCCGGTGGGGTGATAGATCGACGACGAATGGCTGCGCGCCCAGTCCAGCGTGCCGTCGTAATCGTCAAGGTCGAGGTCTTTGGTCGGGCGGAATTCCTCGGCGATCTTGGCGCTCAGCGGCTCTTCCCGCGCGATCCGACGGGCGATCTTGACGCCCTCAACAAGGGTGTGACAGTCCAGTTCGGTCGCGAGGTAGTTCGGATGGATCGTGGGGTAGCTGCGCGGGTCATTGCCCGCAAGCTTGATCTCGCCCCGGCTTTCGGGTCTCAGCTGACAGACCGACATGGTAAAGGCCGAGAAGGGATGCACGCCTTCGCCCGGACTGTCCGCCGACCAGGGCTGAACGTGGAACTGGATGTCGGGCGTGTCGACATGCGGGCCGGTCTTCATGAAGCCCACCGCAAGGCTGGCCGCCATCGTCATCGGGCCAGAGCGGAACAGCGCGTATTTCGCCGCGATCCGCGCCTGGTTGAACAGTGATCGGACCTCGTCGTTCAGCGTCGGCTCCTTGCACTTGAACACCAACCGGGCCTGCAAATGGTCCTGCATGTTCTTGCCCACGGCGGGCAGGTCGCGGATCACCTCGATGCCGTTGTCCCTGAGCTGATCGGCTTCACCGATACCCGACAGCATCAGGATCTGCGGCGAGCCGATGGCACCCGAGGACAGCACCACTTCGCGGGTGCAATTGACGGTCTGTTCCTGGCCCGAGCCGTCGAGATAGGTCACACCGGTGGCGCGGCCTTCTTCGATGACGACGCGGCTGACCTGGGCGTTGGTGATGATGTCCAGGTTGGGCCGTTTGCGCGCGGGGTTGAGGAAGGCGACGGCGGAACTGCAGCGGCGGCCCTTGCGGGTGGTCAGCTGGAAATACCCCACACCTTCCTGCGTCGCGCCGTTGTAATCGGGATTGTAGGGATAGCCCGCGTTCTGAGCCGCAGCGACCCAGGCATCACAGATCGGGCGTTGCAGCCGCATGTTGGACACCGAAAGCTCACCCTCGGTGCCGTGAAACTCGTCCGGGCCGCGCTCCTGGTTTTCGGAGCGTTTGAACAACGGCAGGACATCGTCCCAGCCCCAGCCCTCGTTGCCCATCTGGCGCCAGCGGTCATAATCCTCGGCCTGGCCGCGCACATAGAGCAATCCGTTGAGCGAGGATGACCCGCCCAGCACCTTGCCGCGCGGCCAGTCGATCGCGCGGCCATTCAGCCCCGCGTCCTTTTCGGTGCGGTAACACCAGTCGACGCTCGGGTTGTGCATCGTCTTGAAGTAGCCAACCGGCACGTGAATCCAGGGGTTCCAGTCGCGCGGGCCCGCTTCCAGCAGGATGACGCGGTTCGCCGGGTCCTTGCTCAGACGATTCGCCAACACGCATCCGGCAGAACCCCCACCAACAACAATGTAATCGGCCTGCTTAGTCTGCATCGAGCGGGTCCTCCCAGTCCCTGAAAATCGGTGTGCAAGTTTTCCTTGCGTCACCATCCATAATCTTTTAAAAATGATACTGCAAGTCTCAATAATAGAAATTTGTGAACACAGGAGGAGAAGTTCATGAAGATTTCCGAGAAGCTGAGCGGCGTGTCGCGCCGGGATTTTTTCAAGGTGGCGGGGCGTTATGGCCTGTCGTCGACCGTGTTGGGGCTGGGGGGCCTGACCGGTGCGGTATCTCTGCCCACGCTCGCGGCGGCAGCCGAATCGACCTATGACAAGCGCTACAAGAAAGAGGCAAAGCACACGCTGAAGTTCGGTGCGTCGGGCTTCAACGCCCGCAACCTGTTGATCGAACGCGCTGGTTGCCTTGAGTTCGCCCGTGACCTGGAGGAGCGCACGGATGGGGAGATCCGTGTGGAATTCATCGGCGACAACCAGATCTGCGGCCAGCTGTCCTGTGTCGAGAAGACCCAGAACGGCATCGTCGACATCTATGCCGCCTCGACCCAGAACTCGGCCGGCGGCGCGCCTTACCTGAACGTGCTGGATTATGCCTATGTCTTCCCGGGCCGGGCGTCGCAGTACCACTTCCTCTACAGCCCCGAATCCAACGCCATCCTGCGCGAGCCGCTGGAAAAGCGGCACGGGCTGAAGTTCCTGTTCAGCCATTGCGAACTGCGCGGCCTGCAGATGGGCAAGACCTTTGAAGACAAGCCGACCGTCACCAAGCTCGAAGAGCTTTTCGGCACCAAGAACCGCGTCACCGGCACCCAGCTGGGCCGCATCGCGATGCAGCAGCTGAACCTCAACCCGGTGCCCGTGGCCTGGGAAGAAACCCTCGACGGGCTGAAAACCGGGTTGATCGATGGCGCGGAAACCTGGGCCTCCGCGGTGGGGTATGCCAACATGTCGCCGGTGGTCTCGCAATCGGTCGACCTGCGCTTCTTCTGCGGCACAGAGCATACGTCGATGTCGGCCAAGGTGTTCGACAGCCTCGATGGCCACCTGCAGGATGCGGTGATGGAATCCGCCTACCTGGCGCAGGTCCACGTCCAGGCGGCAAACGAGGCGGCACTGGTCAAGACGGTCGGCTTCTCGGACCCGGTGCTGCCCGGCACGCTGTTCGACGAACACAACGTGCGCCCGGCCTTCCTGGCCGACGACCAGATCAAGATGGCCGAGGAAATGTGCTCGCCCGAGTACAACCCCGAGCCCTGGGCGCAATGGCGTGACCGGCTGAACAAATGGGCCGGCGGCATCGACACCTATACCGAGTTGCATCGCGTGGCGCGCGAAGTGCCCGCCCACATGAAGCCCGAGAACGTCGAACCCCGCCGTTGGTGGAAAGGCTAAGGCTTTCCCGTCGCGGCGCCGGTTGCCAAACGGACGCCGCGACCTTTACCCATAAGCAAAAAATTTGCACGCCCTAGCCTGTCCCGAGGAGGAGACGGAATGTCCACTATTGTGAGCGACATCGCCGAAATATTCAGCGCGGTCTTGTCCAACGACGCCTGGATGATCAGCGAAGCCCTGAAAACCGAGGCCGCATGGGTCCTGGGCGGGGGTGTCACCCTGCTGGGCGGCGCGCTGTTCCTTGTCGTCTATCACTACGTGCCCTGGATCGAACGCAAGTTCGAAGCCACGGTCATGGTATCCACTTACCTGCTGATCGGCGCGATCATCTTTGTCGAGGTCTTCCGCCGCTTTGTGCTGAACGTCCAGGCCCCGTGGTCGACCACGCTGCCGCCGTTCATGTTCCTGATCATGACCTGGGCGGGATGTGCCTACAACGTGAAACTTCGCACCCACCTGGCCTTTGCCGAGTTTCGCGGCAACATGCCACGCGGGATGCAATTCCTGTGCCTGACACTCGATGCAGTGCTGTGGATCGTGTTTTCCTGGATCGTCATCGTGACCTCGACCCAGGTGGCCGCCAACTCTGCCGCCAACTTCCAGATCCTGCTGGGCACCGACAACGTGCTGCAATGGTGGTTCCTGGTCTCTGTTCCGCTCAGCTTCATCCTGATCGCGGCGCGGGCGATGGAGAACTGGCTGAAAGATCTCGAAAACTTCCGCACCGGCGGAGACATGATTGCGCCCGTCGCCATCGGCGCGGACTGAGGACATAGACATGACTGACGGATCCTGGACCATTCTCATCTCAATCGCGGTCACCTTCCTGTTCATGCTGGGGGTGCCTGTCTTCCTGGTCATCGGCTACTGGGTGATCGGCATGAGCTTTCTGCTCGGAATGCCGCTGATCAACACCGGCGCGGCGCTTGCGGACGTGTTCACCGATGGTTTCGCCCTGCTGGCGATGCCGCTTTTCATCCTGACCGGCGATCTTATCAATCGCTCGGGCATCGCCCGGCGGCTGTCGGATTTCGCCTATGCCTGCCTGGGCTGGCTGCGCGGCGGGCTGGCGATGGCCTCGCTCGGCGCTTGCGGGCTGTTTGCCGCGATCTCGGGCTCCAATTCGGCCACCACGGCGACCATCGGCTCGATGCTGCACCCCGAGATGGTCAAGGGCGGCTATGACGAACGCTTTTCCGCGGCCACCGCAGCGGCAGGCGGCACCGTGGGCATCATCATCCCGCCCTCGATCATCTTCATCGTCTACGGCTTCCTTCTGAACCTGCCGATTTCCGAGCTTTTCGTGGCCGGGATCATCCCTGGCGCGATGATGGTCGGCGGCATGATGCTGGTGGCCTTTGTCATCTGCACGAAAAACGGCTGGGGCCACCTGATCCGGCTGGAGCTGGCCCGGGTGGTGAAAACCGGCATCGGCGCCTGGCTGGGCTTTTTCGCCATCGGGCTGGTGCTTTGGGGCATCTACACCGGCAAGTTCTCGCCGACCGAAGCGGCGGGCGTGACCGTGGGCTTCTGTATCATCGTGGGCTTTCTCAGCCTGCCGATCTACGCCATGATGGGTCGCCCCTCGGAAGACCGCGATTTCCGCGAACGCAGCATCTCGGAATACCTGGTGGTGCAGGGCTTCGGCCCGCTGGAGCTGCCCTCGATCACCATGCGCTCGGCCCAGATCACCGGCATCCTCGCGCCGCTGATCGCCGTGTCAGTGGTGATGCAACAGATCCTTTCGGTGCTGGGTGCGCAGGAGATCATCGGCGATTTCGTGCGTGGCATGGGGGGATATTACGCGGTTCTGTTCACCTCGATGGCGATCGTCTTTGTCGCCGGGATGGTGCTGGAAAGCCTGCCCGTGACCATCATCCTCGCGCCGATCCTGGCGCCCATCGCGCATTCGGTCGGGGTCGAGCCGGTGCAATTCGGGGTCGTCTTCCTGGTGGGCGCTTCCATCGGCTTCATCACGCCGCCTTATGGGTTGAACCTTTATGTCGCCTCGGGGGTGACGGGCGTGCCCTATTTCCGGCTGCTGCGGTATACCGTGCCCTACCTGTTTGCGTTGCTCGCGGTCTGGATCATCGTGGCACTGGTGCCTGGTCTCTCGACAATCCTGATCCCCGGCGGGTAAACGTGGCGTGAAAGTTCGGTAACAAGGCACTCTCATGACTGACGACGGCGGAAAAGACGGTGCAATCCCGACCAACCTGCGGCTGCTGCTTGTCCTGGAAGAAATGGCCGAGGCCGGGGTGCCCGTCACCCCGACCGAAGTGAACCAGAGCCTTGGCCTGCCCAAGCCCACGATCCACCGGCTGTTCACCACGCTGGAAAACGAAGGCTTCATTCAACGCGAAATCGACGGCCGGGGCTATTCCCCCGGCCGTCGCATGCGCCGCATGTCCACCGGCATCCTGTCATCACTGCGCATCCGGACCGCCCGCGTTGCCATCCTTGCCAAGCTGGCCGAGGACATCGGTGAAACCAGCAACATCGCCATCGCCGACCGCGACGCGATGGTCTATCTCGACCGGGTCGAGACCAAGTGGCCACTGCGCATCCAGCTTCCCGTCGGCACCCGGGTGCCGTTCTATTGCACCGCCAGCGGCAAGATGTACCTCAGCAGCCTCGACCGGCGCCACCTGCGCAACTACGCGCTGGCAACACAACTGGACGCGCGCACACAGACCACGATCACCGATCCCGACGCCTTGATCGCCGAGACGCTGGAGGTCCGCGAAAAGGGCTATGCCACCGACAACGCCGAATTCATGGAAGACATGATCGCCGCCGCCGTCCCGATCCTTGACGGCAACCGGCGGCTGGTCTCCACCCTGTCCTTCCACGCCCCGGCACAGCGGCTGTCGATGGCCGATGCCATCGGCCATGTCGACCGGCTCAAGGATGCGGCGGAACGGCTGTCGGACCTGCTCTCGGAGACTGAGACACCCAGCTCCGACAGCAACCCGGACTAAGCCTTGGTGCCGCGCCGCCCGCCCCTGCAAGACGCCCGGTATTGCCCGGAGTGTGCCCCATGCTGACAATCTTCCTGGCCATCGCCCCGGTCTTCATCCTCATCCTGATGGGATATGGCCTGCGCCGTGGCGGCATCCCCTCGACCGAGTTCTGGAACCTCAATGACCGCCTGGTCTATTGGGTGCTGATGCCGGCGCTGTTCTTTGCCAAGATCTCCGCCGCCGACCTGAGCGGCGGCCTGGGGGAATACGCGGCGCTGCTCTATGTCGGCTTCTTTGCCGCGATCCTCTGTGGCTGGATCCTTGCGCGCGGCTTCCCCGCGCCTCAGGGCAGCTCGCTTGTGCAGGGCAGCGCCCGGTTCAACACCTTCGTCGGCCTCGCCATTGCCGAGGCGCTGCTTGGCGCACCGGGCCTTCAGGTCGCGGTGCTGGGCTCGGCACTGCTGGTGCCGGTGGTGAATGTCACGGTGGTCACGCTCATGTCCTGGCAACTGGGCCAGGGCGGCAAATCCATCCTGGCGGGCCTGGTGAAAAACCCGCTGATCCTGAGCATTTGCGCCGGGGCGCTGTTCAACATGGCCGGTTGGGGCGAGGTCCCCGTCCTGCACGAAATCGCCCGCATCCTGGGCAATGCGGCCCTGCCGATCATGCTGCTCTGTGTCGGTGCCAACCTGCAACTGCGCGGGCTTGGCGGATCGCGCCGGATCATCGGCTATTCCCTGCTGGGCAAGTTCGTGGTGAACCCGGCGGCAGTGGGTCTCGCGGCCTTCCTGCTCGCGCCCGATCCGCTGGCCTTCCAGGTGGCGCTGATCCTTGCGGCACTGCCCACCGGGGTGGCCGCCTATACCCTGTCTCGCGAGATGCGGGGCGATTCCGCCCTGATGGCCGCGATCATCACGACACAGACACTGGTCAGCTTCGTGACCCTGCCGCTGACCCTGATGCTGGCCCGGGCGTTCCTGCCAGTGGTCTGACCGGCGGGCGCCCGCACGCTCCTAGATATCCATTTCGTATGCCTTGATGAAGTCCCGGTCCGGTTCGACCCCCAGCCCCGGCCCAGTCGGCACTGCGATCAGCCCGTCGTTGCGCGCCACTTGCCTCTGGATGTCCAGCGGCTCGGCCAGAAGCTGGTCGCGGAAGCGGTTTTCAGTGGTGTCAAACTCCAGCCAGGGTTCGCGCGGGAACAATCCGCCGGGCATGGGGGGCATGGCCGCCAGCAATTGCAGGTTGGTTGCCACCGCGATGGCCGAGCCCCAGACGTGGTTGAACACCGGCGTGAAATGCGCGTGGCAGAGCGCCAGCACCCGCAGGTATTCGGTGATCCCGCCAAGCGCGCAGACCTCGGGCTGCGCGATGTCCAACCCGCGCGCCTCCAGCAGCGCGCGCCAGCCCCAGCGGTTGAACTCGGCCTCGCCGCCCGAGATATTGACCTTCAGCCCGGCGCGCAGCTCGCGGTAGCCGTCGAGATCCTCCGGCGCGATGGGCTCTTCGAACCAATAGGCGCCCAGCTCGTCCAGCGCGCGACCGACATAGAAGGCGTCCGAGGTGTTGTAGGCATGGTTGGCATCGGCCATGAAGTCGAAATCATCACCCACGCCGCGGCGCACCGCTTCGGCCAGCTTCACGTCATCCTTGGCGCCGAGGCCGATCTTCATCTTGGTCGCGGCAAAGCCCATGTCCTTGATCGCCGCCGCCTCGTCGACGAAGCGCGCGACGTGATCCTCGACGCTCTCGCGCTTGAGCATCATGCCATACCCGTAAGAGCGCACATGGCTGCGATGCGCGCCGCCGATCAGCTTGTGGATCGGCTGGCCCGTCACCTTGCCGGCAATGTCCCACAGCGCGATGTCCACGCCGGAGAGCGATTGCAGCGGCATGCCCTTCTGGCCGTGATCGCGCAGCAGGTTGTAAACCTTGTGCCAGATCACGTCGCGGTCCATCGGGTCCATGCCCAGCACCATCGGCTGGATGACCTTTTCCACGATGGTCTTGTTGGCAATGGCCACGTTGCCCGGGCCGAAACATTCGCCCCAACCGGTCACGCCCTGGTCGGTCTCGACCTCGACGATATGGGCGGTGCGTTTCGCGTAGTATTGCTGCGAATAGCCCAATTCCTCGGGCATGTCGCATTGCAGCACGTGGCTGGTGATCTTGGTGATCTTCAGGGTGCTGGTGATTGGTTCGAGTTTCATGAAATCCTCCATCAGGTCAGCCCCCGGCTGATGCGCTTGACCACGAGATAGTCGTTCAGGGCGAGCCGTGAGCAGTCGTGCCCGATGCCGGATTGCCCAATACCGCCGTGTGGCAGGTAGATATCGTACTTGACGCCGTTGATCTGCACCTCGCCGTAACGCAGGCGTTTCGCCACGGTTTCGGCCAGCGCGAGATCGGCGGTGAAGATATAAGAGGCGAGCCCGCCCTCCTCGCCGTCGTTGGCGCGGTCGAGCACCGCCTCGCGGTCGTCGAAGGGGATCAGGCTGACGACGGGGCCGAAGATTTCGTCCTGGTAAATCTGCATCTCGGGGGTCACGCCATCCAGAACCGTCGGCGCAAGGAAATGCCCCTTCTCCAGCCCCTCGGGCCGGTCGCCGCCGGCCAGCAGCGTTGCCCCCTTGGCCGTGGCGTCGTCGATCAGCCCTTTCACCCGCTTCCACGCGCGGCCGTCGATCATCGGTCCGGTGAGGATATCGGCCTCTTTGTCGAAGCCCACTTTCGCCGCCTTGGCCCGCGCCACCACCTTGTCACGGAAAGCGTCGTAGACCTCTCGCTCCACGAACACCCGGTTCGGGGTCACGCAGATCTGGCCGGCGTTGTTGAACTTGACCGCCGTGACGATGTCCGCCGCAAGGTCAAGATCGGCATCGCGGTAAACCAGCACCGGCGCATTGCCGCCCAGCTCCATGGAAAACTTCTTGATCGAGGTGGCCCCGACTTTCATCAGGTGCTTGCCGGTGTTGGTCGAGCCGATCAGGGTGATGAGGTTTGGAATGGTCGAGGCCGCCAAGGCATCGGACGGGCCATAACCGTCGGTCGTCAGGATGTTGACGACACCTGCCGGCAGGCCGATCCGGTGGCACAATTCCCCCACCGCATAGGCCGAAATCGGCGTCGCGGCCGAGGGCCGGATGATCACCGGACAACCCGCTGCCATTGCCGGGGCGATCTTGTAGGCGAGGTTCAGCAGCGGGAAATTCCACGCAAGGTAGGCCACCGCCACCCCCGCCGGTTCAAACACGATGCGATGGTCATGGGTGCCGTCGAGATCGCGCAGCGTCTCGTCATGGACGCGCTGGATTTCCTCGGCGTAGAACTTGAGCGACCGCTCCAGCAGGTCGAAATCCTCCTGGGTGCCGCCCCAGGGCTTGGCCATTTCATGGTGGATGCAGCTGCGCAGCCAGTCCTCGTTGGCGATCACCGCGTCGCGCAGTTTCAACATCCAGCGCTGGCGCTCGGCCACCGGCGTCACGGCCCAGCCCGGCGCGGCGGATTTTGCCGCCTGCAGCGCCTTTTCGACATCCGCCATGCCGGCAGCGGCCACCCTGGCCACGGGCGTTTCGGTCGCCGGGTTGATCACCTCAACCGCACCCTGGCCCGAGACCAGGGCGCCGCCGATGTACATTTTATCCGGAAAGTTCATGGAGCCTCACAGCTGGACGGGTCTGATGAATGGGTCCTGATGGACAGGACCAGTTGGAAGTCGCCTTGTTGAAAGTCACCGGAATGTTTAAACATATTATGTTTAACCGGTCCAGAACTTTTTCCACCCTGTCCCCCGGTTCCACCCGCCACCCACAGGCTTGGCTTGCCCCCGGTCCCGGCCTACACAGGCACGACAAGACCCAAAGCCCGAAGGCCCCCCAATGGACCCGACCCGCGCCCCCACCGATGCCGAACTGGCCTATGCCCGCCTGAAGCAGGACATTGTCAGCGGTCACCTGCCGCCCGGTCAC
>ERZ1699650.29-NODE-29-length-134718-cov-11.337650_pt1 | contig 134718 bp, 110 predicted proteins | sample MGYA00581512_ERZ1699650 | MGnify/ENA primary metagenome ERZ1699650 (study PRJEB42348, sample SAMEA6618698) | metagenome | isolation source: Polyester-degrading enrichment culture growing on monomer terephthalic acid, Te | collected 2019-05-17 ...
ACGCTGGAGATCAAGTTCAAGGGCAAGTCCATCGCCGACGTGCTCGACATGACGGTGGAAGAGGCGCAGGAGTTCTTCAAGGCGGTGCCGTCGATCCGCGACAAGATGGATGCGCTGATGCGCGTCGGCCTCGGCTACATCAAGGTCGGCCAGCAGGCGACGACTCTTTCGGGGGGCGAGGCGCAGCGGGTCAAGCTGTCGAAGGAACTGGCCAAGCGCTCAACCGGTCGCACGCTCTATATCCTGGATGAACCGACCACCGGCCTGCACTTTGAAGACGTGCGCAAGCTGTTGGAAGTGCTGCATGAACTGGTCGAGCAGGGCAATACCGTGGTGGTGATCGAGCACAACCTCGACGTCATCAAGACCGCCGACTGGATCATCGACATCGGCCCCGAGGGCGGCGATGGCGGCGGCAAGATCGTGGCCAAGGGCACACCCGAAGCCGTCGCCAGGGTCAAGGCCAGCCACACCGGGCATTACCTCAAGCCGATGCTGAAACCGCGCAAGGTGGCGGCGGAATGACCGCCGCTACTGCTTCGTCTTGCAGGTGTTGATCCCCAGAAGCGCATAGGGCGGGCAACTGCCCATCACGGCGGTGGTCAGCATCACCACGCCGACAATCCCGGCCAACCAAGCCCAGACTCCCGTCAGCGTGCCAAAGGCCAGCAGCAACAGGACCACACCGGCGACGGTGCGGATGATGCGGTCGGTCTGTCCCATGTTCTTGGTCATGTCTTCTCTCCTGTTCGGGTCGCTCCGGCCCCTGCCGCAGCGACGTCTGCAGGTTCAAAACATACTCCGATTCCTGAATGTGAACATGACCTAGGTCAATTCGCAGGTCCAACCCGAAATCAACCTGCCGGCAGAACGCCGATCCCCTGCTTCATCTTGCCAAAAAACTCCGGGGGTGAGCCCGAAGGGCGAGGGGGCTGGCCCCCTCATGTCCGACGGCCGCCACAAAGCGCCGACCACCGAATTCAGGCCATAAAGGCGCCTAACCGCGCCCGCGCGTCTCAAACCGGGGCAACATGGCCGAAAAATCGCGCCCCTTGCCATCCTCGTCCTCGACGAAACGGGCATACAGATCGCGCGCCGCCTGGCCCATCGGCGTATCGGCGTCTGCCGCCTCGGCGGCCTGTTGCGCCAGCCGCAGGTCTTTCAGCATCAGCTCTGCCGCAAACCCCGGCTGATAGCCATTGTCGGCGGGGCTTTTCGGCCCGATCCCCGGCGCGGGGCAATAGGCGTTCATCGTCCAGCTATAGCCGGAAGAGGTCGAGACCACGTCAAACATCGCCTGCCGGTCCAGTCCCAGCTTGTCGGCCAGGGCAAAGGCTTCGCAGGTGGCAATCATCGTGACGCCGAGGATCATGTTGTTGCAGATCTTGGCGGCTTGACCGTTGCCCGACGGCCCGCAAAGCACCGCTTTCTGGCCCATCACGTCGAACAGGTCGCGCACGGCGGCAAAGCCCATGTCCGACCCGCCCACCATGAAGGTCAGCGTGCCAGCGGCCGCCCCTGTCACACCGCCCGAAACCGGTGCGTCCAGCGGCTCCAGCCCGGCCTTTTGCGCATCACCGGCCACCGCGCGGGCGCTGTCCACGTCCACTGTCGAGCAATCGAGCAACACCGCGCCCCGGTCCATCGCCGGGATGATCTGCGCCGCCACCGCGCGCAGGATGTCTCCGTTGGGCAGCATGGTGATCACCACCTCGCGCCCCGTCGCGGCCTCCACCGCCGAACCCGCCAGCGTGACGCCCTCGATCTCGACCGAGGCGGTGTCGAAGCCTGTCACCTCGTGGCCCGCTTTCGCAAGGTTGGCGGCCATCGGTCCGCCCATGTTGCCCAATCCGATGAACCCGATCTTCATGCGTCTGCCTCCTCTTCAAACGTCAATGTCTCGCCCGCCAGGGGCATCAGCATCCGGCTGACCCGCAGCGGTTTGAGATCGCGCAGATCGTCGCTCCACTTCGGCGATTTGTCCTTGTCGATGATCGCCGCGCGGATGCCTTCCAGGAAGTCTCCCTCTTCCATGCTGCGCGCGGTAAAGCGGTATTCGGTTTCCAGCGCCCGCCGGATGGTGGCGCCCGGACCGCGCAGGCGGTTGAGCATCTCGACGGTGCAGCCCATCGCCAGCGGGCAGTTGCGCTCCAGCAGCGTCAGGGTCTGTTCGGCAAACTCGGACCCGGCGGCGTCCAGCGCATTGACCACATCGCGCAGGGTGTCGCCGGCGAACAGGGTGTCGATCTCCTCGGCCCGCGCCGCCAGCGAGCTGTCGGGCGGGGGGGCACTGGCCGCGTCGATCATCGCCCAGTCGCCGCTATGTTCCAGCGCCTCGATCAACCCGGGCCACTGGGCCTCGGGGATGTAGCAATCGGCAAAGCCCGCGTGGATCGCATCGCCCGGACCCATGCGCCCCCCGGTCAGGCCAAGGTAAACGCCCAGCCGCCCCGGTGCGCGCGAAAGGATCAGCGTGCCGCCGACGTCGGGGATCAGCCCGATGCCGCATTCCGGCATGGCCATCTTCGACGTATCACCCACCACCCGGTGCGAGCCATGCCCGCCGATGCCGACGCCGCCGCCCATGGTGAAGCCCTGCATGAAGCTGGCCACCGGCTTGGGAAATTCGAACAAACGCGCGTTCATCCGGTATTCATCACGCCAGAAGCGGCGGCCATAATCGAAGTCGCCGGCGGTGCCGGTGGCATACATCTCGGCAATGTCGCCGCCCGCGCAAAACGCTTTGTCGCCCTCGGCATCGATCACCAGCATGGCGACCTGCGGGTCACGGGCCCAGTCCTTCAACGCGGCGTCAATCGCCAGGCACATGTCATAGCTCAGCGCATTCAGCGCCTGCGTACGGGTCAGGGTGATGCGACCGGTACGGCCCACCTTGCGGATGTGGATGTCGCTCATCGGTTCGTCAGCATGTGGCGCGCCACGATCACGCGCATGATTTCGTTGGTGCCTTCCAGGATCTGATGCACGCGCAGGTCACGCACGATCTTTTCGACCCCGTAATCGGCAAGGTAGCCATAGCCACCATGCAATTGCAGGCATTGATCCGCCACCCGGCTGCCCGCCTCGGTGACGAATTTTTTGGCCATTGCACAGAATTTCGTGGCATCCGGCGCGGCGCTGTCCAGCTTCCAGGCCGCCTGGCGCAGGAAGGTGCGGGCGGCCTGCAATTCGATCTCCATGTCCGCAAGGCGGAATTGCAGCGCCTGGAACTGGTCGATTGACTGACCGAATGCCTTGCGCTCGCCCATGTATTGCAGCGTCAGGTCCAGCGCGTTCTGCGCCGCGCCCAGCGAACAGGCCGAGATATTCAGCCGCCCGCCATCCAGCCCCGCCATTGCATAGGAAAAGCCACGGCCTTCCTCGCCCAGCAGGTTCTCTGCCGGCACCGGGCAATCGTCCAGCTGCACCTGCCGCGTCGGCTGGCTCTTCCAGCCCATCTTGTTTTCCAGCCCGCCAAAGCTCAGCCCCGCGCTGCCATCCTCGATCACCAGCGCCGAGATGCCGCGCGGGGTGTCATCGCCGGTGCGGCACATCACGATATAGGCGTCGGAATAGCCGCCACCCGAGATGAAGGCCTTGGTGCCCGTCACCGTGTAGCCGTCGTCGGTCTTGACTGCCCTGGTCTTGAGCGCGGCGGCGTCCGATCCCGATCCCGGCTCGGTCAGGCAATAGGAATAGATCTTTTGCAGCGCCATGCCCTCGGGCAGGAGCCGCGCCTTGAGCGCGTCCGAGCCGAAGGTGTCGATCATCTTCATGCACATGTTGTGGATCGACAGGAAGGCCGCGACCGAGGGGCAGGCCATGCTCAACGCCTCGAACACAAGCGTCGCATCCAGCCGCGACAGGCCGGAGCCGCCGTTTTCCTCGGAGACGTAAAGGCCGCCGAACCCCAATTCGCCGATCCGGGGCCAAAGCTCTTTCGGAATGGTGCCCTGGGCTTCCCAATCGCGCGCAAACGGCGCGATATGCTCCTGGCCAAAGGCATATGCCATGTCGAAGATGGCGGTCTGTTCCTCGCTGAGTGCGAAATCCATTCTTGGCGCTCCCCCGTTTGCCGGAAATGAATGACTGTTCAATTATGGCAGGCAGGCCACGCATTGCAAGAAAAATCTGGGCACCGGGCCGGGGGCGGGTTGGTCACGAAAGGTCAGGAATACCTGAATGGCCTGTACGGGGCAGGGGGCATAGAACGGGGCAGGTTTAAAGAACAGGAGCCCCGAGATGCCCCGATTGATCATCCCCGTCCTCGCCATGAGCGCGCTGATTACCCTGGCCGATGCGCTGTTCTCGGATGCCAAGGCCGCCCCGCAAGAGGAGCGTGCCCGCGTCGAACGTCTTGAACCGGCGGAGAAATTCGCCTCGGACGGCGGGCTCGGCGGCACCCGCCGCGGGTCGTAGGCTGCGTGATTTCACGCACCGATCCCTCGCGATCGTTACAGGTCAGCGCTCTCCCACGACCTGCATACCGCGCGGTGTCAGCTGATAGACGCCGCGCGTCACCCGCTCAAACCAGCCGTAATGATCATCGGCCATGATCCGCGTCGCCATGCCAACACCCGTGGCCGCGCGGATGTCGGCGCATTTTGACGCGCCGTGCTGTTCCAGGAAGGCGGCGATCTTCATCGCATCCTGCCGATAGGCCGTCACCAGAGGCCCGGTCCGCGCCGCGCCGCCCAGGTTGGGGTCGCCCTCACGCCGGGCAAATTCCCGCAGCAGCCGCGTCTTGCGTGCCTTGACCTGTCGCGGCTGATACGGCGCCGGGTCGATATGCACCTCGGTATGGCCATCGCTCAGCCGCACGGTGATCAGCCCCAGCCCCAGCCGGCGGCACAGGGTCTTGTTCTCCTTCAACGCGCGCAGAAACCGCTTGCCGCTTTGGCGCGGTACGGCAGCATAGACGACATCACTCACCGCCTGCCGCGCCACCGCCTGGTGAAACAGGGTCAGGGCAAAGCCGGTCTTCAGCTCGACCACCACAGGGTCCTCGTCGCCCTTGACGGCCACCACGTCCGCGGCGCCGATCTCGGCCTTGACCTCGTAGCCCTGGGATTCCAGCAGGGCCTTCACATGCGGGTAAAGATCGGTTTCCTTCACAGGTCGGCCCGGAAATCCTCGACCAGGTGGGTGACCACGGCGCGCATCTGCGCATCCCGGTCGGCGCCTGCCGCTTCGGCCGCGGCGCGCACCGCCCTTTGCCGCATGGACGAGGTGCCGCGCGACAGGATTGTCCGCAGATGCGCCACCTCGGCCTCGCAATTCAGCGCCGCCGCGTCTTCGGCCACCAGCTCAAGCAATTCCTCCACCAGTTCCGCCATCGGCACGATCTCGCCCCGGCCAAAGTCGATCAACCCTTCCTCGATGCCGTAACGCTGCGCCCGCCAACGGTTTTCCGAAATCAGGAACCGGTCATAGATGCGCCAACGCTGGTTGCGGGTGCGCAGCCGCCACAGCATCCGCGTCAGACACTGGATCATCGCGGCAAGGCAAAGCGTATCTTCCAGCCGTGGGCAGACATCGCAGATCCGCGTCTCCAGCGTCGGAAACCGGTGCGAGGGGCGCAGATCCCACCAGATCTTGGTGCTGTCCTCGATCAGGCCGAGGTCCACCAGCGCCGCCACCGACCGTTCATATTCATCCCAGGAATTCAGATGCGGCGGCAGCCCGGTGCGCGGCAGGTTGTCGAAGATCGAGATCCGGTAGGACGACAGCCCGGTATCTTCGCCCTGCCAGAACGGCGAGGACCCGGAAAAGGCCAGCAGATGCGGCAGGAAATAGCTCAGCTGGCTCAGCAGGTCGGCGCGCAACGGATCGTCGCCCAGCCCGACATGCACATGCATGCCACAGATCAGCATCCGCCGCACCACGCCGCCCAGGTCCTGGCGCAACTGGTTATAGCGTTCCTTGTCGGTGTGGTGCTGGTTCTTCCAATCGGCAAAGGGATGGCAGGAGGCGGCAATCGGCGCGGCGTTGAACCGGGCGGCGCAAACGGCAATCGTGCCGCGCAGGTGTTGCAGGTCGCGCCGTGCCGCGCCCACGTCACGGCAGACGCCGGTGCCGATCTCGATCTGGCATTGCAGGTACTCGGGGCTCACCTGGTCGGCCAGCGCCTGCTTGCAATCCGCCATGAGATCGTCGGGCACCTGCACCAGCGCCAGTGTGTCGCGATCGACCAGCAGGTATTCCTCTTCGATCCCGATGCTGAATTCCGGCGTCCTCATGGCTGATCCCTCCGATCTTGCCCGCGTCGTGACGGCCAGCTTTGCACAGCCGTCAAATCAAGAGCAAGACCCGCCAGCCACCGGCCCGAAAGTCGGCCCGAATGTCGGCCTGTAAACCGGCGTGGAAACGGGGCTGCGCTGTCGCTCAGTTCGGCATTTCGACGCTCGGAAAGATCAGCACATCCGGCGGCATATCCAGGAATTCCGCGGCTTTGTCCCGGGTGCGAAAGACCTCGGCGTTGACCGTATCGAACTGGCCCAGCAGGGCCGAATACATCCGCGACATGCCAAAGGTGATGTCCGTTGGCGCCCAGACCGCGATCCTGGTGCCATTGCTGTCGCCGTAGGTCCGGCGCCGCAATCCGATCATCGTGTTCATTTCCACGAAGGTCATGACGATGTCGGGCACGTCTTCCAGATCGTAGTACAACTTGCGCGGCATGGTCTCGCTGCCGTCGGGCTTCAACTGCTGGTATATGCGTTCACAGTCCCTGGCATGGATACAGCCTGAAATGCGCAAGAGCAGACAATCGCGCCATTGTCGTTTCTGGATACGAATTCCCATGTTCTCCTCCCCCCAGGAAACCTTGGAAACCGGCGTTTATCAACCGGAGTGATTAATTGTACACCAAGTTCGGTCGATCCCAAAGCGGTTTAGATCTGACCTGTCGTCGACATGAGAACCCGGTACCATCGGCCTTCCGCGCGGCAGGGGTGGGGGTGACAAGGTGTTGGCATGCAAGGACAATCAAGAGAGACGCAAAACCGGTCTGCCCGGCGGCGCAACCGGCCCGGGCCTACTGCGCCTTTACCGTGTTTGCCAGAAACGCCATCGCCTCATCCTGATCCTGAAAGGCCTGGGCCTCCAGGTTTTCGGCCTGGTAGGCCACGGCCGCATACATCCGCGCCATCGCAAAGACCGGTGTCCTGGGGGCAAGAAAGGCAATGCGCACCTGGCCCCATGCGGCAAAGACCTCCTGGCGGCGAAAGGACATGGTCAGCATCTGGGTGAAGGAAATCTCGATGTCGTCGGCCTGGGAGAAATCAACCAGGAAGTTGTATTTTAGGGGATGCGCAACGTTTTGATGATATTTCTCGAAACCTTCGTCACAGCCTTGCGCTGTCACCAACCCGCTGCAACGAACGATGACCAACTTGTTACGATCACAGATTTCAAACTCTGTATGCATGCTTCTTCCCTGCCCGACAGTGTCGAACAAGGCCGGAACAAAAACAACCTGTTGAATGGATGCAGGCCGCAAGAAGCGGGCGGTTTTGGCCGTAAATCGGCGTTTTCGGGCGTGACCGTCTCTATTTGGCGTCAGGTTGACGGTAGGTTGACGATGGCTTGACTGAAGGGTGAAAAACGAGCCCGGCAGCACATCGTTTTTGCCTGTTTTTTACGCGGAAATGTCGCGTGTCTTGCGCTTGGATCCGGTTTTGGGTCCGGTCCTGGCCCTGATCTGTCTATTTCTGCGAGAGTCGTCAGCTATAGAGGGCCTTTTGATTGTTGTGGTGCCGTTCCAGGAACCGCTCGACCTTGTTGCCCGGGGGCACGGGCCGGGCAATGCCGGGGCGGGCGTCGGGATCGCGCAATTCCGGGAACAGGCCGAAGATCTCCTGTCTTGCGGCATCGCCCACGGCAACAAGCGCCTGCTGGCCAAGGAAAAGCGATTCCGCCGGCGCGCAATTGGCATAGACGATTTCATGCTTGTCGAAGAGAAAGTGGTAATAAACCAACGGCGTGCAATCATCGATCCGCGTCACGCCGGGATGCGCCAGCAACTTGACGGCGGGCACCAGCACCTCCGAGGTTTTGAACATCCGCTTGGCCACCTTCGACCGCAACAGGATCCGATGCTGCGGCGACACCAAAAGGTCGGCATGCGGCAGCCCGGGCGCCAGGGCATCCTTGCTGATCCGGATCGGGCGCAGGTTGGGGTGATGGCGCAGGGTCCGCGCGGAGACCTCGGCGCGGCCGATCCAGCGGACCACCTGGTAGCCGTTGTCGCGGGTGATGACCCGGTCGCCGACCTTCAACTGCTCCACCGGAATGATCCCGGCGGCGGTGGAAATCTCGGTCCCGGCGGCGAAACAGGGCACGTCGGTGTCTTCGAAGTCCAGCGTCCCCGTCGCGTCGACATCAAGAGAAACAAGCGCCGTATCAAGCACTTGCTGCACCAGCGGCGCCGCCAGGGTGCCAACGATGGGAAGGGAATCCGCAACTTCCGACAGCTTCAGGTTCAGCACGATGTCAGACCCAATAAGCGGTGAAATGGTCACGGTCACGCCCAGGTGGTCTTCGGTCAGGGGCGCATCGGTGAGCATGAAGAAATCACCGTTTTCGTCTTCGTAAAGCTCGCCATCGATCGGGTTCAGCTCGACCGTGACGGTGGCGGCCAGCAAACTGAGGCTGACATCCGCCGTGGACAGGGTGATGTCGCCCATGTAGGTGCCGCTATCGACAAGGCTGCCGTCGGATTCGCGCAGGTCGAAATCGTCGCCATGCGTCAACGTCGACAGGCCCTGTTCTCCGGGCACGTCGATGATGTCGAATTCCTGCGCCGGACCAAAGTCGTTCAACACGCTGACAAAGGCCAGGTCGACGACCGGCAATCCATTGGTGTCCAGCGAAATGAAACCATCCGGCAGTTCTGTGGAATAAGGCATTTCGTTCCCCTGACAATCATTGATCCAAGGTGCCGGGCCGCGCAGGAAAATATTCCCCAAGAGGGAAAGGTGCGGTTGGTTAATCACCTTAAAGAAGAGTTAAGATAACAACCGCCGGGAGAGTAGAAATTTTTTCGCGACGCAGAGTTTCCGGTTGGGAAACAGTTCTGGAAACAGCGAAAAATTGGGGTGTTATGGTAATAAGGCACTGATATATATCAGCTTAATTTGTGTTGCATCTGCGACACACCTTGTACATGTGGTATGGCAGTATGGCTAAGGTTGCGTTAGCTATAGTTGTGAAGGTGGGTCGAATCAACTTTAGGTGGAATCAGAGATGTTGGCGAAGAACATGCTCGTTCAGACCGTTTCGCGCGAAACACCTTGGGTCTCTGTCGCGGATCTCCGTGTCGGGGACGTGTTGCGTGATCCCGTTTTCGCGGGTGTGAGCAAGGTCGCCCATATCCGCAAGCTGGGGGCGTTCGACGGGTTGGATGCGCCGCCCAGTAGCCGTATCGTCCGGTTTCAGGCGCATGAATATGACGGCAAGCGCCCGTTTCACGACGTGGTCCTGTCGGGCAAGGAGGAGATTTTTCTCCTGCTGCGGCGTGGCAGCCACCTGCCGGTGATCGAGACCGTTCGCGCCGACAGTTTCGTCAGCACCGGCGTGGCGGAATATCATGACAGCGGGGCGACGGAATTCTACGAGGTTCAGACCGACCACGGCAGCGCGATCTGCGTCAATGGCATGGCCCTGGCCACCACCCGGTTCAATGGCAGCCTCGACGCCGTTCTGAAAAATTGCGTGGAATCGAATCCACAGCCGTCGTGACGGCCCTTTCATGCCCGCGCAGGTGACGCCGGGCGCATCTTTCAACGCCGGATCCGCGGATCGGGCAGACCACTCAGCACAAGGTTTCGTTGGTCAATTGTTCACGGCTTTCTGAACGGCTTTCGCATCCCCTTGCCGGGCAGACCTTTACAACCTCACGTATCGGCGCCGTATTCATCCTGGCAATTCCCGACGAAAACGGGGCGCCCCATGGCAGCGGGGCGCCCCTTCTATTACGTTTGCGGGAATACCTGAACCATCAGGCACCGCCAAAAGCCCGAGAGCGCCGAAGGCGTGGCAGGGTCTTGGCGATGCTGGGTTTTCCAAGACACACTGGTCTTCAGCGGTCTCGCGGCTGACAGGTCAGTCCATTGCCTTGAAGTTGAACTCGCCACCTTCCTTGATGCCCGAGAACCAGCGCGCCGTGACGGTCTTGGTCTTGGTATAGAAGCGGAAGGCGTCCGGCCCGTATTGGTTCAGGTCGCCAAAGGCCGATTTCTTCCAGCCGCCAAAGGTGTGGTAGGACAGCGGCACCGGAATGGGGAAGTTGATGCCGACCATGCCGACATTGACCCGGTGGGCAAAGTCGCGCGCGGTGTCGCCATCGGCGGTATAGATCGCGGTGCCGTTGCCGTAATCGTTGTCGATGATCAGGTTCAGCGCATCTTCATAGGTGTCCATGCGGACGGTCGACAGCACCGGGCCGAAGATCTCTTCCTTGTAGATGTCCATCTCGGGCGTCACGTTGTCAAACAGCGACGGGCCACAGAAGAAGCCGTTTTCATAACCCTGAAGCTCGAAGCCGCGGCCATCGATCACCAGGTTCGCGCCCTGGTCCACGCCGCTGTCGATCAGCCCGTTGATGCGGGCCTTGGCCTGCGCGGTGATGACGGGGCCGTAATCCACGTCTTCGCCCGAGGTGTAAGGCCCGACTTTCAGCTTCTCGACCCGCGGCACCAGCTTTTCGATCAGCCGGTCTGCGGTCTCTGCGCCCACCGGAACGGCAACCGAGATCGCCATGCAGCGTTCGCCCGCCGCGCCATAGCCCGCACCCACCAGCGCATCCGCCGCCTTGTCCAGGTCGGCATCGGGCATGATGATCATGTGGTTCTTGGCACCACCAAAGCACTGCGCCCGCTTGCCGTTGGTGGCGGCGCGGCCATAGATGTACTGGGCGATGGGGGTCGAGCCGACGAAACCCACGGCGGCAATGGTTTCATTGTCAAGGATCGCGTCCACGACTTCCTTGTCACCGTTGACCACCTGCAGCACGCCATCGGGCAGACCGGCCTCTTGCAGAAGCTCCGCCAGGCGCAGCGAGGTCGAAGGCACGCGCTCGGACGGCTTCAGGATCATCGCGTTGCCCGAGGCCAGGGCAGGGGCCATCTTCCACAGCGGGATCATCGCGGGGAAGTTGAAGGGCGTGATGCCCGCAACCACGCCCAGCGGCTGGCGCATGGAATACAGGTCGATGCCTGGCCCGCCGTTGTCGGTGAACTCGCCCTTCAGCATCGACGGCGCGCCCATGCAGACCTCGACAACTTCCAACCCGCGCTGCACGTCACCGCGTGCGTCGGGCAGGGTCTTGCCGTGTTCTTTCGAGACCAGCTCGGCCAGTTCGTCCATGTGTTCGTTGATGAGTTGGCCGAACTTCATCATCACCCGGGCGCGGCGCTGCGGGTTGGTGGCGCCCCAGGCGCGCTGCGCGGCGGCGGCTTTTTCGACGGCGGCGTCCAGTTCCTGCTTGCTGGAAAGCTTGACCTGGGCCTGCACTTCGCCGGTGGCGGGGTTCATGACGTCGGCGGTGCGGGCAGAGCCGCTTTCCACGAATGCGCCGTCGATCCAGTTCTTGATGGTGTCCATGAGATCCTCCTTGGGTGTAGACTTGCGGCGGACCATAGCCTTGCAAAATCACTGCGGGAAGTGGCAATCTTCCAAAGACGTTTTGCAAAAATGCAAAGGTGGGATGGATGGACTCCTGGGATGATCTGCGTGTTTTCCTGGCCGTGGCGCGGCAGGAAAGCCTGTCGGCGGCGGGGCGTGTGCTGCGAATCGATCCGGCCACCGTGGGCCGCCGCATTGCGCGGCTGGAACAGGCCATTGGCCAGCCGCTGTTTGCCAAATCGCCGCTGGGCTATGCGCTGACCGATGCGGGCCAGCGGCTGCTGCCCCATGCCGAACGCACCGAACAGTCGACCCAGGATGCCGCCGAGGCGCTGGCCGGGGTGGCGGGCAAGCTGACCGGCCAGATCCGCATCGGCGCGCCGGACGGCTGTGCCAATTTCATCCTGCCGCGCGTCTGCGCCGCGATGGCCCGCGACAACCCGGACCTGGAGATCCAGATCCTCTCGCTCCCCCGTATCGTCAACCTGTCCAAGCGCGAGGCCGACCTGGCGATTTCGGTCAGCCGCCCCACCGCCGGGCGGCTCAGCGTCCAGAAGATCACCGATTATGCCCTGCATGTCGCGGCCACCCGGTCCTACCTGGACGAGACCGCGCCCATCGAAACCGTGGCCGATCTGCGCCATCACCGGGTGGTGGGCTATATCTCGGACATGATCTTTGACCAGGAGCTGGACTACCTCTCCGAGCTTCAGGCCCGCCGCGTTCACCTGGCGTCGAACTCGGTCTCGGTCCAGCTCAACTGGCTGCGGCAGGGTGGGGGGCTTGGCATCGTGCATGATTTTGCGCTGCCCTACGCGCCCGAATTGCGCCGCATCCTGACGCAAGAGGTGTCACTGCAACGCGCCTTCTATCTTGTGCGCCATGCCGATGACCGGCGGCTGGACCGGATGAACCGCTTTGCCGAGGCGTTGGTGGCGGGGATGCGGGCCGAAGTGTCGCGACTCGAGGCCTTGGCGCAATAAGATTTCGTGATTGCTTGACAGCCGAAGGACTTGGGGGAAAGCTTGGGGAAACGAGCAAGGCAAGGAGCACGTGATGCTGGTCCAGCAAATTCTCAAGTCCAAGGGCGTGTCATCCGTCGAAACCGTGTCGCCGGACATGTTGGTGTCGGAAGCGGCGGCAATCCTGGCTGAAAAGGGCATCGGTACGGTGGTGATTTCATCCGATGGCGGCAAGACCGCTGCGGGCATCCTGTCGGAACGCGACATCGTGCGTGAACTGGCGCGCAGCGGCGCGGGCTGTCTGGGGGACAAGGTCTCGGCCTACATGACGACCGAGTTGCAGACCGCCACCCGGGACGAGCTGACCGACAGCGTGCTGGCCCGGATGACCGAAGGCCGGTTCCGGCACATGCCGGTGCTTGAGGGCGGCGAACTGGTGGGCCTGATCTCGCTTGGTGACGTGGTCAAGGCGCGGCTCAGCGAGCTGGCAATGGAAAAGGACGCCTTGCAAGGCATGATCATGGGGCATTAAACCCCTGTCACTTGCCGCAACGTCCCGGCACCGGTCACATTGGCCGGCGCCTTCAATAAAAATACCCGGAAGACCCGCATGCGCATCGGACTTTACCCCGGCACCTTCGATCCGATCACCGAAGGCCATATCGACATCATCCGCCGCGCCTCGGCCCTTGTGGACAGGCTGGTGATCGGCGTCGCGATCAACCGCGACAAGGGCCCGCTTTTCTCGCTCGAAGAGCGGGTGGCCATGATCGAGGCGGAAAGCGCCAAGCTGGCCGAACAGACCGGCACCGAGATCGTCGTTCATCCCTTCGAGAACCTGCTGATCAACTGCGCCCGCGATGTCGGCGCCGGGGTCATCATCCGGGGCCTGCGCGCCGTGGCGGACTTTGAATATGAATTTCAGATGGTCGGCATGAACCGGGCTCTGGATGACAGCGTCGAGACCGTGTTCCTCATGGCCGAGGCCAAGCACCAGGCGATTGCCTCGAAGCTGGTCAAGGAAATCGCCCGTCTTGGCGGCGATGTCAGCAAGTTCGTGACGCCGCAGGTGCACGAAAAGCTGCTGGAAAAACTCGGCTGACCTTGCCGGAGCCGTCCCGAACCTGTGCGACGTGACAGGGGCAGGGACAAGGGCCGGGCCGTCGTCATGACGTGGCCCGGGCGAACCTGCGGCTTTGCCAGGTCGGCCAGCCGAGGATCTGGCTGACGGTGACAAAGCGCAGCCCGCGCCCGGTCAGCCCGTCCAGCACCCGTGGCATGGCGTCGATGGTGCCCCGGTGGATGTCGTGGCTCAGGATGATGGCGCCCTGGTGCGACTGTCTCAGGATGCGCTGCGCCACCGCCGAGGCCCCGGGCCGCCGCCAATCCGCCGGATCCACCGACCACAAGATCGTGGGGAAGTTGCGCTGCGCATTAAGCCAGCCGCGCTGGCGCCGGGTAAAGGCGCCATAGGGCGGGCGGAATGTCACTGGCGGCCGCCCCGTGGCATTCCAGATCGCCATCGTGGTGGCGTCGACCTCCCGAAGCACGGCCGCGTCGGAAAACCGCGACAGGTCGGGGTGCGACCATGAGTGATTGCCGATCTCATGGCCTTCCTCATGGATGCGCCGGGTGATCTGAGGCCAGGTTTTCACCCGGTTGCCAATGACATAGAACGTCGCCTTGATCCGCCGTTCGCGCAGCATGTCCAATAGTCGCGGGGTGTTGCGCGGATGTGGCCCGTCGTCAAACGTCAGCGCCACCACCGGTGACGCGGTGCGCACCGCCGTGATGGTGGCGGCATCGCGCCTGGCGATGTCATTGGGCAGCTTGATGACGGGTCGGGCCTCGGCCAGCTCTGGCAACAGCCCGCCCGCGGCAAATCCGGCCCCTGACAACAGGGCCTGGCGGCGTGTGATCGACAAATCTTTCCCTCCCCAGGGGGCGCATGGCAGTGCGCAGCGTTCCGGTCGGTTGTTAGAAAAGCCTGATAAGACGCGGAAGACAAAGGAAAATGCGCATTTTCCCATTTGTCCTATGGCGCTGTTTCCGCTGCGCCACAGGATATTGTGGTCCGGGCGAGGGCGTTGTGACGAAAAAGCTGCATTTTTCCGGCCAGACCCGCTTGACGCCCCCGTTGCCATACCCTAATCAGCCCCTACGCGCGGTTGTAGCTCAGCTGGTTAGAGTACCGGCCTGTCACGCCGGGGGTCGCGGGTTCGAGCCCCGTCAACCGCGCCACTTTCCCCTTCTTCTGGATTGTCCAAAGCGTTTCGCCCACTCGGACGATCCGGGATGGTCCGTGGTGATCACGCCTCCGGATCCGGCTCCACGGTTCGGGCGGCCAGGAAATTGCCGAAGGTGGCCATCGGCGTCACGTGATCGCAGACCACCTTGATCAGCACCAGGATCGGCACCGCCATCAGCGCCCCGGGGATGCCCCAGAGCCAGCCCCAGAAGATCACCGTCAGGAACACCGCAACGGTATTGAGCTGAAGCCGCCGCCCCAGCAAGTAGGGCGTCACGATCTGTGCCTCGACCGAGGTCAGCACCTGGTAGACCACCGGCGCCACGATCGCATAGGACATGCTGTCAAAGCTGACCACGGAAAAGGCCGCCACCCCCAACGTACCGACCAGCCCGCCGATATAGGGCAGGTAGTTCAGGCAGAAGGCCGCCACCCCCCAGACAAAGGCATAGGGCACGCCGATGGCATACATCGCCAGCCCGATGACGACGCCAAGCCCGGCGTTGATCAACGTGATGGCAAGGAGGTAGTGCGAAATGCGCTGTTCGATCTCGTAGATGATGGTCAGCGCGCGTTTCTTGTCGCCGAACTTGGGGAAGGATTCGATGATCTTGACATAGAACAGCGTGCCCGAGGACAGCAGAAAGAAAGCGAGGACCAGCCCCACCACCAGCGAGGTTGCGAAACTGGCCACGTTGCTGACCGCAGCGGTGATCAGCCCGGGTTGTTGCAAGGCCACGGTCTGGACCGGGTCGGAGCTGCCGCTGGCGATGTTTTCGACCTTTTCGGCGGCGTCCTGGATGGCCGCGACCGAATCCGTGACGCCGCGCAGCTTTTGCCGCACCTCGTACTCGATCCGCGGAATATCCTGAAACCAGCTGGTGGTCGAACCGCCCAGCAGCACCACCCCGGTGGCGACGGTGGCGCAGAACCCGAAAATGAGACACCCCGCCGACAGAGGGGCAGGGACGCCGTAACGGCCAAGCCTGCGCACGATCGGGCTGAGCGTCAGCGCAAACAGCAGGCCGATGACAACAGGCAGCACCACGTCCTTGGCAAAGAAGATCGCCGCCAGCGACATCAGGACAAGGATCCCCGTCAACAGCCGGTTGGTCGTTCCGAGATCGCTCATGCGCTTCCTGTCCCTGTTGTGTCCCTGTCGCGTTGGTCTGTCGTGTCGGTCAATTGTCCGGCGCCGCGCGGCACGTATTCCGGCGTTGGGTCGGTGTGTCGTCCCCTGCCGCGCGTTTGGCCGATACGTGGCCTGTCCCGGACCTTGTTCAAGCCCGTTTTCACCCGTGCAAGACTGGCCCGGGCAGGAACCTTGTACAAGGGGGCGTTTTTCCTGTTGACGCCCGGGCCGTCAGCGCCTAATCGAGCCCCTACGCGCGGTTGTAGCTCAGCTGGTTAGAGTACCGGCCTGTCACGCCGGGGGTCGCGGGTTCGAGCCCCGTCAACCGCGCCACTTCCCTCCTTTGTCGATCTGTGCATCAGGCTCAGGCCACCCATCGCCAAGCCGCAGGGCAGGGTGCTGTTGACGCGCCGGGTCACGTCTGTGCCGCAGCTTCGGGCGGGCCGCGCCTGTCCGCATCGCACGGGGTCTGTCCATATCGCACGGGGCGCATTTTTCCATTGACGCCCCCAGCCACATCCCCTAATCAGCCCCTCACGCGCGGTTGTAGCTCAGCTGGTTAGAGTACCGGCCTGTCACGCCGGGGGTCGCGGGTTCGAGCCCCGTCAACCGCGCCACTTTCCCTTTCAAGACACGTATCACACCCACGGGTTGCGCGTTTGCCGCGCGCCGTGGGCCTGGTTCAATAGATATAGCCCATCGCCCTTTCGACCTGCACATCGAGGCGCGACAGCATCCAGTCGCGGTCTTCCTCGGGCATCGTTTTGGGCGTTTCGGGGCGATTGCCCAGGGCGGGCTTGAACTTCGCGCCCAGGCGCTTGGTCACCGGCTTGTAGGCCCCCTTTGGGGGCGCGAGGGCGAGGGTTTCGCGCAGCTCGGCCAGGAAATCCTCGGGCGCGGCCTGAACGGCCTCCAGCCGGACAAAGACGCAGGAGGTGTGGCGGACCGCGAAACTCAGCAGGGTGGCCATCTTGACGGCGCGCAGCTCGAAGAGGTCTGCGAACATCTCGCCGGTCACGGGGTGGCGGTCGGCCTGAAGCGGCTGGCCGCGGTATTCCGGCGCATCGGCCCAGGGAAAATAGCGCGGGCGATCGACGCGGGTGTCCCAGGGGGCGCGGATGAACTCGGAAAACGCCAGCGCCTGCATCGGCGGGCGGGTGTGCCAGGGTTTCGCATGCATCGACAACGCCCAGCGGTCGGCGGCGCGGAAGGCGCACACCACGGTGAGATCGGACGGGATCGCCAGCATCTGCGGCACGCCGTGTTTCCAGCCCAGGGCCTCGGAATTGCCCAGGCCGGTGTTGGCATCCACCAGGCGTTTGACGAAGTTGGTCCCGGAAGAGCGCTCGCCCATCACCTGGAACCGTTTCGGCGCCGGTCCGGCGTGGCGGATGGCCCAGCCCCGGGTGGCGAGGTCGGTGAGGATTGTGTCGCGCATCAGGGTTTTACCGGCTATTGTTTCCAAAACAGGTACAGGGGCCCGCAGGCCCGATCAAGAGCAGGATCGAGATATGCAGAACACCGCCGCGGCGCTGACTATGGTGCGGGACGACGCGTTTTTCCTCAAGGCCTGGCTGCGCCACTACGGCGGGACGCTGGGGTTGGAAAACTGCTACGTGGTCAATCACGGGCGCGGGGAGGCGGTGGCGGAGCTGGCAAAGGGCGCCAACGTGATCGGGATCCCGGGCGATCCGCATCCGAATTTCGACATGAAACGCTGGCGGATGCTGAACAATTTCGTTCAGGGGATCCGGTGCTACTACGACCATGTGATCGTGGGCGACGTGGACGAATTGCTGGTGATGGATCCGGACGTCGGGCCGGGGCTTCTGGAGTTTCTGCGCGAACAGCCCAAGCGGCGGGTGCTGACGCCGGTGGGGTTGGAGGTGCTGCACCGGATCGATGTGGAGCACGAGGCGATCGGCGATCACATCCTGGGGCCGCGCCGGCATGTGCGGGTGGCGCCGCATTATTCCAAGCCTTGCGTGATTTCCAAGGGCGTCAAGATCGCGCGGGGGGGGCATTTCACGCAGGAGCCGAAGCTGGTGACGCCCGAGGGGCTGTTGCTGTTTCACCTGAAGTTCTGTGACTTTGGCGCTTATGTCGAGGTGATGAACCGGCGCAACGCGGTGACCGAGGAAGTGGGCGGGGATGTGAAATCCGCGTCGATCGGGCGGCACTGGTTTGCCGAGGCGCGGGGCGAGGACCGGGCGGTGTTCGAGGCGTTTGCGGCGCGCGAGATGGTGGAGTTTGACCTGACCGGGGTGCGGCGGGGGATGCACCGAAGCTGGAAGGCGCGGGGGGAGACCGGATTCTGGCAGTTCGACCGGGCGGAGAATGATCAGATCATGGTGCTGCCAGAGCGGTTTTCCGGACTCCTGTGAGGGGTGGGAATGTTTCGCGCGCGAAACATTTTTGATTTGTTAACAGGGGGTTAACTGTCTTGTGGGGTTGCCTTCTTGGTGTATGCTAGTTCATTTTTTGGCGTCATTTTGGCCATTGAAAACAGCGACTACCAATAAGACTTGGTGGAGATTCCAGATGAAAGATTTCAACAACGACCCCAAGAAGACGGTTACCCCCAGAAGAAAGGATGTATACAAAACAAGCAGAAATGTTAGCGCGCCGCTGTTCTTAGCATTCCCAGAAATCCCTTCGGCGATGTTAAGTAGAACTGACGCATCGGCCAGAGCGACATAGAAGACTCCACAGGTCGCGATGACTAAGAATAGCGAGAATAGAACATATGCAAACATGGCGAAAATGAATTTAAGAGACGAAATATTAGTCCCAGGATAAGGTGCTTCAATTAGGCCTTGTCCGACCTTCGGTTTAAGGCTGGCTGCGAAAATTGACATACCAGCTATCACCACACCCATCAATGCGGACGATACAGTCAGAGAATATGAGGATAATGTTTCTGCCGATCTCTCCAATGTTTCGTGATCAATGCCTTTGAAATACCATATTGATACTAATGCCACGAATGATAAAATTCCAGCATATCCACCCAATGCCTTAGAAAGCAATGGCTGTGGAAACGCAGACTCGTAAACCTTCAGTAGAGCGCCAAGAGACTTTTCATCGAAAAGAGTGGGGGCTAGAGAGGGATTACTCATCAGGGTCTTCTAGCAGATTCAAAAGGATTGGGGTGAGGTGCTCCTCATTCCTGTGGGACACTTTGATCAACCCTGCCGCCTTATTTTCCAGATATTCCAAAAATGCAGCCTTGACTAGCTGAATTTTTGACAAGTCATCAGTGTCGATTTGTGAAATTAGTTTGAAGTCGTCATTTGTACCTTTTAGTGTCGCCCCATTGTGGTCAACTCCTCTAAGAGCAACACGTTCATACCCGCCTTCGGTCGTTTCAACTACGAACTCGGTAGTGTTTTCTAGGTCCAAGCCTTCGTCTTTGCCACCATTAATGACAAGTCTTGCAGAACTCGCTTCGAGTTCTTCAGATTTCTTCACGAGCGCCTCAAACAAAGCGCCACCATCCATATCTTGGTTTCGCTTTACTACGTATACGGTAAGTGACTCAATTATTGAGAACCTCTCAACGAACGCTTCGATGTTTTCTCGCGCAGTTAGGGGAACCAGCGCTACGCTCGGTGTTTCATGTTCTTTGTAGAAATCCTTCCACGTGTATGAGCCATCACGTTCTTTTTTTTCCTTGTAAGTTGATTTGGCCCATTTATCGAATTCCTTGATTACAAAGCGGCGAATGGTCGTCTCAAGGTTTTCTAGCGTTGGTGCAAATTTCGTTTCTGGAATAAATGCCAAGCGGTGATCTGCAACAAAGAACACAAAAAAACTAGTCGGAGCGCTTTCAATACTTTGCTTGTCATGCACTAAGGACCCGCCTTCGAAATACTGCTCGCGCTCCAAGGTTGTTTCTTTTACTAGGCGTCCCCAAATCGCCAATGACATAGGGTTGTCATTGTCAATCAATCCGATTTCCGTGTCAAAGAAGTGGTAGCTGGATCGTCCGTACTTTCTGACATATGTGTCCTTTAAAAACGCGCCAGCAACCAACTCCTTATAGTCCAATAGCTCCTTTTCACCGAAGCGGATGGACAAATTTGCAAACTGAATTTCAGCCATTGTTAAAACCTAAAGCTCTGCAGTGTCGCCAGAATTCATGATCTAAAGCCCCGCTTGATACAACCCCATAGCGAATCCCTTATTACTTTACAGCCCCCAACACCCGCGCCCAGCTGCGGATCCCCTTGTGGAAACTCTCCACCCCGTATTTCTCGTTGGGGGAATGGATCGCGTCATCGTCCTGGGCAAAGCCGATCAGCATGGCGGGCATGTCCAGGTAGTCTCCGAAATAGCCCGCGATGGGGATGGAGCCGCCGCAGCCCGCAAAGACTGCCGGGTTGGGCCATTCGTCGGTGAGCGCCTGGCGGGCGGCTTCGAACAGCGGCGAGGAGGTGTCCATGGTTGCTGCGGGCGAGGCGCCGTGGCCGTGGAAGTCGACCGTGCAATCGGCGGGCAGGGCGGCGCGGACATAGGCGCGGAAGGCCTCTCGGATGGCATGGGGGTCCTGCCCACCGACCAGGCGGAAGCTGACCTTGGCCGATGCCTGCGAGGGCAGGACGGTCTTGAAGCCCGCCCCGGTGTAGCCGCCCCAGATGCCGTTGACGTCACAGGTGGGGCGCGACCAGATCATCTCAAGCCCCGTGCGGGTGTTTTCGCCCGCGGGCTGGGACAGGCCGACGGCGCCGAGGAAATCGCGCGCCATCTCAGTTGGGTCGCCCAGGGCCATCCATTGCTCGCGCACCTCGGCGGGCAATTCGGGGACGCCATCGTAGAAGCCGGGCAGGGTGACGCGGCCGGTGTCGTCGTGCAGCCCGGCGAGCACCTTCGTCAGCACGCGGATCGGGTTCATCGCGATGCCGCCGAACATGCCGGAGTGCAGGTCACGGTCGGGCCCGGTGATGGTCAGCTCCTCGCCCAGAAGCCCGCGCAGCATGGTGGTGATCGAGGGGGTTTGCGCGTCGTACATGCCGGTGTCGCAGATCAGGGCGACGTCGGCTTTCAGCTCTGCGGCGTTGTCCTTCATGAAGGGGATGAGGGAGGGGGAGCCGGATTCCTCTTCGCCCTCGAAGAAGAAGGTGATCTTGCAGGGGAGTTTGCCGTTGGTGGCGATCCAGGCGCGGCAGGCCTCGACAAAGGTCATCAGCTGGCCCTTGTCGTCCGAGGCGCCGCGGGCGCGGATGACGCGTCCATTCGGGGTGTCTTCGATTTGCGGATCGAAGGGGTCGGAGTTCCAAAGCTCAAGCGGATCAACCGGTTGCACGTCGTAGTGGCCGTAGAACAGCAGGTGCGGCGCGCCGTCACCGATGTGGCCCACGACCATCGGGTGGCCCGGGGTGGGCCGCTTCGAGACCTCGGCGCCGAGGCTGGCGAGGTCGGCCACCAGCCAGTCGGCGGCGGTCTGGCAGTGATCGGCATAATCCGGGTCGGTCGAGATCGACTGGATGCGCAGAAGCTCGGACAGGCGTTCGAGGGATTGGGGCAGGGTCTGGTCGATGTGGTCGAGCGTTGCTTGGATGTCCATTGGTGCCTCTCCTTGTCTTTTGCCGCGAGAGTACTCTTCGCCCGGGCGGCTGCAAGGGGCAGGATTGTTCGGAAATGCGCGAAGCTGTCTCGGGTGATGATCTGCCGCATTGAGCCTGCGCGCGATTCGGGCCAGAACGGGGGACAAGTCGGAGCGCAGGTTTCCTATTGGCGTCAGTGGGTCACCGATAAGGCCGGCCTGGCCGGTGTCTTTTGACCCAGATCAATGTTGGGTCAACAAGTCATCTTTAGTAGAGGTTGCCAGACGGGGTGTTGCCCTGTAGGTATTCATGAACGTGAATTTGACCGTGGGGACATGCGGTTGGATTCGCACGCAGGGCGATAGATGCCCCACGCATAACGGAGGTGCCCCGGTGAGCCAGAACCTGGATTATACCGCGAAACTCGACATCGCTCTGGACCGTCTTCACGAAGAAGGCCGGTATCGGACGTTCATTGATATCGAGCGTGAGAAGGGTCATTTCCCGCATGCCACATGGCGGCGCCCCGACGGCACGGAACAGCCGATCACGGTCTGGTGCGGCAATGACTACCTGGGCATGGGCCAGCATCCCAAGGTGCTGGAGGCGATGCACGAGGCGATCGAAGCCACCGGCGCCGGATCGGGCGGCACGCGCAACATCTCGGGAACCACGGTCTATCACAAGCGGCTGGAGGCCGAGCTGGCCGACCTGCATGGCAAGGAATCGGCGCTGCTGTTCACCAGCGCCTATATCGCCAATGATGCCACGCTGAGCACGCTGCCCAAGCTGTTTCCCGGCCTGATCATCTATTCCGACGCGTTGAACCATGCCTCGATGATCGAAGGTGTGCGGCGCAATGGCGGGTCCAAGCGGATTTTCCGCCACAATGACGTCGAACATCTACGTGAGCTGCTGGAAGCGGACGACCCGGCGGCACCGAAACTCATCGCCTTTGAGTCGGTCTATTCGATGGACGGCGATTTTGGCCCGATCGAGGCGATTTGTGACCTGGCCGATGAGTTTGGCGCGTTGACCTATATCGACGAAGTCCATGCGGTGGGCATGTACGGCCCCCGCGGCGCCGGCGTGGCCGAGCGGGATCAGCTGATGCACCGGCTGGACATCATCAACGGCACGCTGGCCAAGGCCTATGGCGTGATGGGGGGCTATATCGCCGCCAGCCACAAGATGTGTGACGCCATCCGGTCCTATGCGCCGGGCTTCATCTTTACCACCTCGCTTCCGCCCGCGGTGGCGGCAGGGGCGGCGGCCAGCGTCAAGCACCTGAAAACCGACCAGGCGCTTCGCGAGCGGCACCAGACCCAGGCCAGCATCCTCAAGCTGCGGCTGAAGGGGCTGGGCCTGCCGATCATTGACCACGGCACGCATATCGTGCCGGTGATCGTCGGCGATCCGGTGCATACCAAGAAGATCAGCGACATGCTGCTGGAAAGCTATGGCATCTATGTCCAGCCGATCAACTTCCCGACCGTGCCGCGCGGCACCGAACGGCTGCGCTTTACCCCGTCGCCGGTGCATGGCCCCAAGGAAATTGACGCCCTTGTCGGCGCAATGGATGACCTTTGGTCGCATTGTGCGCTGAATCGCGCCGAACTGGCGGGCTAAAACGTTTCCATCTGCACAAGCTCTTGTGATGTGTTAGGGTCAGCTAACAAGTAGAGCGGCTCGAATCGCTCTCTTACCCTTGGGGATGGGGTATGGTCAGGGCAGCGGAAGGACGGGGCAGTTCGGTATGATTAGGCGCAAGTCGAAGCGCGAAGCTGACAGCGTGGCCGAGGACGAAAAGCCAAAGGGCTTTGACGACTTCGACCTGCGGCTTGGCGACGTGATGCGCGGCGAGCGGGCGACGATGGGCAAATCCCTGCTGGATGTCCAGCGGGAGTTGCGCATCAAGGCTTCGTATATCGCTGCAATTGAAAACTGCGACCCGGAGGCGTTTGATACGCCGGGGTTCATTGCCGGTTACGTGCGGTCCTATGCCCGATACCTGAACATGAACCCGGATGAGACATTCCGCAAATTCTGTGCCGAAAGCGGGTTCATCACCGCGCATGGCATGTCGGCGGAGGCCTCGGGCAGCCGCAAACCCACCTTTACCCCAAAGACCCCGCGCTCGGGCGAGCGGGACATGTTCAAGAACCCGAGCATGCCCTTCACGCCCGCGGGCGAAAGCGTGTTTTCCAGGATTGAACCGGGGGCCATCGGCTCTATGCTGGTGCTGATGACGCTGATTGGCGGGATCGGCTATGGCAGCTGGTCGGTGTTGCAGGAGATCCAGCGGGTGCAGCTGACCCCGGTGGACCAGACGCCGATTGCGCTGGCCGAGCTTGATCCGCTTGACGGGGCAGGGCGGTTGGCGCCGGAAGATACGGGCACGGACCCCGACGAGCTGCGTGCCGCCGGTGTCTTTGCGCCGCCGTCGGATGAGCCGTTGGACCGGTTGTACCGTCCGCAGGCGCTGGATGTGCCGGTGCTGATCGCGCGTGATGCGCCGATCTCGACGCTGGACCCGGCGCGCGTCGGATCCTTTGCCGGGGCGCGGGGCGAAAGCGCGCCGCGGATCGAGACCGCCAGCGCCGAAGCCTCGGGCGATGTGCCGCTGCAAAGCGCGATCGAGAGCATTCTGCCGCAGGTGCTGGAAGCGCCGAAACCGGGGGTGCAGCTTGTCGCGGTGCGCCCGGCCTGGGTACGGGTGCGCGCCGCCGACGGCTCTGTCCTGTTCGAGACGGTGATGAACGCGGGCGACACCTATGACGTGCCGCAGGGCGAAGAGCCTGCGACGCTGCGGGTCGGGGCCTCGGGCGCGGTCTATTTCGCGGTCAATGGCCAGACCTTTGGCCCGGCGGGTCCGCGCGGGGCGGTGACGTCCAACGTGGCGCTGGCCGCGGTCAGCTTGACCGAACGCTATCAACCGGCTGATCCGTCCAGCGACTCGGACCTGGAAAAGATGGTGGCAGAGTTGAACCTGCGGGTTGCTCCTCGGGTGACGCCGGTGCAGAACACCGCCGGCGAATAGGTCCTGATCCATTGCATTGTGCGCGATCCTGACTAGGTTGCCGTCAGGCGCGTTTCCCTGTTTTGGAGAGATTCCACATGAGCCTCAATCCCGTCCGTCCGTGGCGCAATATCTATCGCCGCAAAAGCCGCCAGGTCATGGTGGGCACTGTGCCGGTCGGGGGGGATGCGCCGATCACCGTGCAGACCATGACCAACACGGTGACCACCGACGTCAAGGGCACGCTGGACCAGATCATCCGCTCGGCCGAGGCCGGGGCGGATATCGTGCGGGTCTCGGTGCCCGACGAGGCGAGCGCGCGGGCGATGAAGGAGATCTGCCGCGAAAGCCCGGTGCCGATCGTGGCGGACATCCATTTCCACTACAAGCGCGGGATCGAGGCGGCCGAGGCCGGTGCGGCCTGTCTGCGGATCAACCCGGGCAATATCGGATCCGAGGATCGGGTGAAGGAAGTGATCCGCGCGGCGCGCGATCACGGCTGTTCGATCCGCATCGGCGTCAATGCCGGGTCGTTGGAAAAGCACCTGTTGGAGAAATACGGCGAACCGACGCCGGAGGCGATGGTTGAATCCGGGCTGGACCATATCAAGGTCTTGCAGGACAACGATTTTCACGAATTCAAGATTTCCTGCAAGGCGTCGGATGTCTTCATGGCCGCTGCCGCCTATCAAGCGCTGGCCGAGGCCACGGATGCGCCGATTCACCTTGGCATCACCGAGGCTGGCGGGCTGACATCGGGCACGATCAAATCGGCCATCGGGCTGGGCAACCTGTTGTGGATGGGGATTGGCGATACCATCCGGGTGAGCCTTTCGGCGGACCCGGTGGAAGAGGTCAAGGTCGGCTACGAGATCCTGAAATCGCTGGGGCTGCGGCACCGCGGGGTGAACATCATCTCTTGCCCGTCCTGCGCGCGGCAGGGGTTCGACGTGATCAAGACGGTCGAGGAACTGGAGCGGCGGCTGGAGCACATCAAGACGCCGATGTCGCTGTCGATCATCGGTTGCGTGGTGAACGGGCCGGGTGAGGCGCTGATGACCGACGTGGGCTTTACCGGCGGCGGGGCAGGCAGCGGCATGGTCTACCTGGCGGGCAAGGCCAGCCACAAGATGTCCAACGACCAGATGATTGAGCATATCGTCGAAGAGGTCGAGAAGAAGGCCGCCGAGATCGATGCGGCCGAGGTGAAGGCGGCGGAGTGAGCCGTTTCATCAATGAAACGGGTTCGATCCGTTGACGGATCGAAGGCCGGCGTTCTGTTCCTGGTGAAATTCGGGGCCGGGGTGGCCGGAAAGACATCCGGCGGCGCGCGAGACGCGGCCGCCGGGCGGGTGTCGTTTCATCAATGAAACGAGACCGAAGTGTTGACACTTCGGCGGCGCTTCAGCTTTCGGTGCGCACTTCGTCGACGATCTGGCGCATCGAATCGAGCGGCAGGTAGCCGCGCAGCATCACGTCTTCCAGCACGAAGGTCGGTGTGCCGTTGATCTTCAGCGTCCGGGCAAGATCGCGGGTGTCGGAAATCACCTTGGCCACTTCCGGGCTGTCCATCCGGTCCATCACCGCATCGGCATCGACCCCCAGCGCCTCGGCCATGCGCCGCAGCGAAGTATCATTGACCTGGCCGTTGAAGGCGATCAGCGTGTTGTTGGCGTTCACATAGGCCTCGTCACCCGCCACCTGCCGCACGGCGATGGCGAATTGCGAACTGGCCAGGCTCTCGGCGCCGAGGATCGGGAATTCCTTGGTGATGTAGCGGATGTTGCCGTCGCTCTTGATCAGCTCGTGCACCTCGGCATGGGCCTTGCGGCAATAGCCACAGCGGTAGTCGAGGAATTCCACCAGCGTGATGTCGCCCTCGGGGTTGCCGCCCACGTGGCTGAAGCCGTCGTCGAAGATGGCATCGTGGTTGTCGGCGACCAGCGCGCCGTCAATCCCGCCCTGCGCCGCCTGCTGCTGGCGCTCCAGCTCGTTGACCGCGTCGATGATCACCTGGGGATTTTCCATCAGGTAGGCGCGGACCTCTTCACCAAAGACCTGGCGCTCGGCCTCGGTCATGTCGGCGATGTCGAAGGCCAGCGCCGGGCTGCCCAGGCCGACAAACGCGGCGAGGCTGGCGGAGGTCAGAAAACGTGTCATCATGGGATCCCTGTTCGGTGAAGTGTCAGCGCAGGCGCTTGGCGGCATCAAGCACATCCTGGGCCCGACGCCAAGGGCCGGAGCCGCGCGGCAAAAGGCCCTGCGCCCGGGTGGCATGCAGATGCGCATCCTTGAGATTGCCCAGGAGCGCATAGCGTTCGGCGGTCAACAACGACGCCATGCCGTTGTTGCCGGTCTTGGCATGGGCGACCGCCAGGTCGCGCAGCACGCGGGGGTCGCGGAAGTCGCGGGCGCGGGCCTTTTCCAGCGTGTTCAGCGCCCCGCGTGCATCGCCCGCCGCCAGCTGTGCCCGGCCCAGCCCGCCAAGGATCAGCGGCTCTCTCGGGGCCAGTGCCGCGGCTTGGCGATAGACCTGGACGGCCTGGGAAAACTGGCGGCTTTCCAGCAGGATCTGGCCCTTCAGCTCGAGGTAGAGCGCATCCCGGGGCCGCTGCGCCAGTGCGCCGTCGATCGCCTTGAGCGCCTTGGTCAGGTTGGAACTGCGGTGATAGGCCGCCGCCTGGCGCATCAGAGCGATGTCCGGCGTGACGCTTGACTTGGCGCGGCGCAGGGTCCAGCCCGGCGCGCGCAGAAAGGCCGAAAGCTTGCCCTGGGCGCGGGCGAACCAGTAGCGCGCGGTCGGGTCGTCGCCGGTCTTGCGGCTGTTGCCGGCGACAAAGCCCCTGGCGGCGCGCAGCCGGTCGCGGGTCAGCGGGTGCGAGCGCATGTAAGGATCCTGGCGCCCGGCGGAAAGCGCTTCTTGCCCGCGAAAAATGTCATGCACCTCGATGGCGGCCTGCGGATCGATCCCGGCCCGCACCAGCGCCCGCAGCGCCGAGATGTCGGCCGAGCTTTCCTCGGCCCTTGTATGCGCCAGGAAGCTGCGCATGGCGGCGCTTTGCGTGCCCAGGGCAAGACCGGTGCCGGCCCGCGGATTGCCGGCGGCGGCGGCCGCGGCGGCCAACACGAAGCCAAGGCCGGCCACGGTGCGCGCGGCACGGGCATTGCCGGCGCGGCGCGCAAGGTGGCCATTGGTGATATGCGCGGCCTCGTGGGCGATCACGTATTGCAGCGCCCGGGCGCTCGGCAGCTTCATGATCAGCCCGGAGTGCAGAAAGATATGCTGGGTGTCCGCGACAAAGGCGTTCAGCGAGCTGTCGTTGATCACGAGGATGCGGGTCGAGGCCGGCAGCCCCACCGCCGCCAGCACCGGGCGCGCCACCTGGTTGAGGGCGTATTCCACGTCCGCGTCGCGGATCAGGCCAGCGGCCGCGGCGGGCAGGGCCATCACCGCCCATATCGCCACCGCCGTCACAAGGCGTCTCAACATCTGCATTGACCTCGCTCACTCGATCCCGGACAACCGCGTCTGGCGAAGTTTAGGAGAGATGGATGCGAGACTCTAGGCGCGGTGATGTCGATCCCTTTATTGTGATGGATGTGATGGAGGCGGCGCGGCAGGCCGAGGCCGCCGGGCGCCACATCATCCACATGGAGGTGGGCCAGCCCGGAACCCCTGCACCACAAGGGGCATTGGACGCCGTGGCGGGCGCGATGCGGGACGATGCACTGGGCTATACGGTGGCGCTGGGCCTGCCTGCGCTGCGCGACCGCATTGCGCGGCTTTATGCCGATTGGTACGGCATCGACCTCGATCCCGGGCGCGTGGTGGTGACCTCCGGCTCTTCCGCCGGCTTCCTGCTGGCCTTTACCGCGCTGTTTGACGCGGGCGACCGGGTGGCCATCGGCGCGCCGGGCTATCCCAGCTATCGCCAGATTCTCAAGGCGCTGTCGCTGGAGCCGGTCGACCTTCAGACCCGCCCCGAGAACCGCCTGCAACCGGTGGCCGAGGATATCGCCGCGCTGGATGTCCAGGGCCTTCTGGTGGCCTCGCCCGCCAATCCCACCGGCACCATGCTGGACCGCCCCGCGATGGAGGCGCTGATTGCGGCGACGCAGGCCAAGGGCGCGGCCTTCATCTCGGACGAGATTTATCACGGCATCGAATACGAGGCCAAGGCGGTCACCGCGCTGGAAATCACCGACGACGCCTATGTCATCAATTCGTTTTCCAAGTATTTCTCGATGACCGGCTGGCGCATCGGCTGGATGGTGGTGCCCCAGGCCCATGTGCGCAAGGTCGAGCGGCTGGCGCAGAACATGTTCATCTGCGCGCCGCACGTGGCCCAGGTGGCGGCGCTGGCGGCGATGGACTGCACCGACGAGTTGCAGGCCAACCTCGCGGTCTATGCCGAGAACCGGCGGTTGTTGCTGGAGGGCCTGCCCAGGGCCGGGTTCGACCGGATCGCGCCGCCCGATGGCGCCTTTTATATCTATGCCGATGTCAGCCACCTGACCGATGACAGCCTGGCCTTCTCGAAAGAAATCCTCGACCAGGCCGGGGTCGCGGTGACACCGGGGCTGGACTTCGACCCGATCCGGGGCGGCGGCACGCTGCGCTTCTCCTATGCGCGCTCGACCGAGGACATGCGCGAAGGCCTGGCCCGGCTGGAACGATTCATGAAGGCGCGGGTCAAAGGCTGATCCGCATCTTCATCTTGCCCGAAAAACTCCGGGGTCCGGGGCAGAGCCCCGGGGGCCAGCCCGGGACACCGCCATTCGGACCCTGGGCGCTGCCAGTCTGACGGGGTGTATCGGACGGGATGTGCTTGACGGGGACGTGAACGAAATTCCTGGATGGCATGGCCCGACATCGTGCTAGGCTCGGTGCCAGTTGACCCCAAAGGAGTTTTCCCGATGTTGCGTTCCACCCTGTATGTGCTGGCCTGTGCGCCGATGGCCGCCTTTGCCGCGGGCAGCGATACCCCCGCAGATGAAACCAAGGCGCCCACGCCAACCGAAACCACGATGGAATGCGCGGACGGCCAGGTCTGGGACAAGGAAACCGAGGCCTGCGTCGAGGTGGAAAGCCACCTGCTGGACGATGACTCGCTTTTCGGCGCGGCACGGGAATTTGCCTATCTCGGCCAGTACAGCCATGCGCGCGGCGCGATCCTCGCCATGCAGGTGCAGACCGATGGCCGGGCCGAGACCTACCTGGGCTTTACCGCCCGCAAATTGGGCGACGTCGATGCCGCCATGCGCCATTATGCGCGGGCGCTGGAGCAGGATGCCGACAACCTGCTGGCGCGCTCCTACATGGGGCAGGGGTTGTTGGAGCAGGGCGATTTTGCCGGGGCCAAGCGGCAGTTGGACGAGATCCGCACCCGAGGCGGGGCCGGAAGCTGGGCCGAGGCGTCGCTGGCGGCGGCGATCCGGACCGGCGTGACCTACAACTACTGAGCCCGTCGGCGCGCGCCCAGTACCCACGCCCAGTATTGGCGCCCGGTGTTGGCGCCCAGTATCTGCGCCCGGTATCCACGTCCGGTGTCGAAGGGGAGGCCGGGCGCGTCTCTGGCGGTTGGACTTCGGGGCTGCTAGACCCGGCGCAAGACCGGACAACGAGGTCATGAAACACATGAGCAGATCCCTTTTGCAGGCCTGCGCCCTGGCCGTGGCGCTGATGGCACCTGCGGTGATGGCCACGGCCCAGGACTTTGGCGCGCTGGCGCGGATCGACGCCGAGGCAACCGGCGTCGACGAGACGCGCAGCGGGCTGCAGTTCGATTTCGCCCTGTCGCAGGGGGTGCCCTGGCGCGCCTATACGCTGACCGGGCCCGACCGGCTGGTGCTGGATTTCCAGGAGGTCGACTGGAGCGGGCTGACCGCCGGGGCCTTTGAGGCCGATGCCGTGGCGGCGGTGCGCTTTGGCGCCTTGCAGCCGGGCTGGTCGCGCTTCGTGGCGGAACTGGCCGAGCCCCAGGCGATCCGCACCGCAGGGCTGAGCGTCGATCCCGAGACCGCGCAGGCGCTGTTGCAGGTGGCGCTGGCCCCGGTCGACCGCGACACCTTTGACGCGGCGGCGGGGGCGGCTTCGGACGGGCGCTGGGTCCTGCCCGAGCCGGTTCTGCGGGCCGAGGCCACCGAGACGCCGGACCGCCTGGTGGTGGTGCTGGATCCGGGGCATGGCGGTATCGACCCGGGCGCGCTGCGCGGCGGGTTCAAGGAGGCCGACCTGGTGTTGCAGATCGCCCGCGACATCAAGGAGGTGCTGCTGCGCACCGGGGGCTTCGAAGTGGTGATGACCCGGGACGAGGATGTCTTTGTCTCGCTCGAAGGCCGGGTCGAGCTGGCGCGGCGGGCGGGGGCGGATTTGTTCATCTCGTTGCATGCCGATGCGCTGGACGAGGGCGTGGCACATGGCGCTTCGGTCTATACCCTGTCCGAGACCGCCACGGACGAGGCGACGGCGGCGCTGGCCGAGCGGCATGACCGTGACGACCTTCTGGCCGGGGTGGACCTGACCGGGGCCGATGACGTGGTGGCCGAGGTGCTGATGGACCTGGCACGGCTGGACAATTCGCCCCGCTCGCTGATGCTGGCCAAGGCGATGGTCAAGGGGATCAAGGCCGAGGTGGGCCAGATCCACAAGCGCCCCTTGCGGCAGGCGGGATTTTCGGTGCTGAAGGCGGCAGATATTCCCAGCGTTCTGATCGAGGTGGGGTTCCTGTCGACCGACCGCGAGCTGGCCAACCTGCGCGACGCCGGTTGGCGCGGCAAGCTGGCGCGCGGCATCCGCGACGGCATCCTGGCCTGGGCGATGGCGGATGCCTCGGTGGCGCCGCTGCGGCGGAAATGACGGATAGAAATGATGGGCGGTGCCGGAAACTTTGAAAGTTTCCGGCACGATTTCCTTGCAGGAAATCGGCACGTCGCGCCTGGCATTGGCTGAATTCCGCATGCGACATTGATAACGGCTCTTGTGTTTTGACGGGTCCGTGCTTCCCGCCTATACAGGCCCCCTAAACCAGCAGGAGTTGGCTGTGCTGAGGTTCATCCTTTCTTTCTTCGGCGGCATTTTCAGTGTGGTCACCATGGGTGGGGCCGCGGTGGCCTTGTCGGTCGGGGCGATTTTCTGGGTCTATGGCCGGGATCTGCCCAGCCACGAATCACTGGCCCAGTACAAGCCGCCGACGATCAGCCGGATCTATTCGGGCGAAGGCCGGATCATCGACGAATTCGCCCAGGAGCGGCGGCTTTTCGTGCCTGCCGACGAAATCCCGGACCTGGTGAAGAATGCCTTCATCTCCGCCGAGGACAAGAATTTCTATGAACACGGCGGCTATGACGCGCGTGGCATCGTGGCTGCGGCGGTCGAGGCCGTGCAGTCGCGCGGTCAGAACGTGCGCGGCGCCTCGACCATCACCCAGCAGGTGATGAAGAACTTCCTGCTGTCGGGCGACCGGCGGATCGAGCGCAAGATCAAGGAGATCATCCTCGCCACCCGGCTTGAGGAGACCCTGCCCAAGGATCGCATCCTTGAGCTTTACATGAACGAGATCTTTCTCGGCCAGAACTCCTATGGCGTGGCTGCCGCCGCGCAGACCTATTTCAACAAGGCGCTGGACGAGCTGGCCCCGCACGAGGCGGCCTTCCTGGCCTCGCTGCCCAAGGCGCCGTCGGACTTCCACCCCGTCCGCCGCAAGGAGCGGCTGAAGGAGCGGCGCGACTTCGTGCTGCGCGAGATGAAGGAAAACGGCTACATCACCGAGGCGGTCTATGAGACCGAGGTGGCGATGCCGCTGCGTTCGGTCCAGAACGGCGATTACGAGAGCTTCAAGGTCTCGCTGCCGCCGCGCGATTATTTCACCGACGAGATCCGCCGGCAATTGTCCGAGGACTTCGGCGAGGGTGAGTTCTTTACCGGCGGGCTGGCCGTGCGGGCCACCATCGACCCCGAGATGCAGGTGATCGCCGCCCATGCGCTGCAGAAGCAGCTGGAGCAATATGACCGCGGGTTGGGGCGCTGGCGTGGAACGGGCGAGAAGATCGACCCTGCCAAGCTGGACAACTGGGCCGAGGAACTGGCCAACGTCAAGGTCGCCCGCGATGTCACGCTGGAAAGCGAATGGTATCCGGCGGTGGTGCTGAAGGTCGAGGACCAGCAGTTGCAGCTGGGGATCGAAGGCGTCGACCCGGGCGAAAACGCGCCGCATGTGGTGCCGCGCAAGGATATTTCGTGGATCCGGGGCAACTTCTTCGACAATTTCGATGTCGGCGACGTGGTGCATGTGCGCAAGATGACCGAGGGCAACAATGGCACCGGCGCCTTCATCCGCTGGACCCTGCGGCAGGTGCCCGAGGTCCAGGGCGGCTTCATGGCGATGGACGTCAACACCGGGCGGGTGATCGCCATGCAGGGCGGCTTTTCCTACCAGGATTCGGTGTTCAACCGCGCCACCCAGGCCAAGCGGCAGCCGGGGTCGTCGTTCAAGCCCTTTGTCTATGCGGCGGCGCTGGACAGCGGCTATACCCCGGCCACCATCGTGGTCGACGCGCCGATCGAGATCAACACGCCCGAGGGCGTCTGGCGGCCGCAGAACGCCTCGAAACAATTCTATGGCCCGACGCCGCTTCGGACCGGGATCGAACGGTCGCGGAACCTGATGACCATCCGGCTTGCGCAGGAGGTCGGGATGGACGTGGTGGCCAGCTATGCCGAGCGTTTCGGGGTCTATGAACGGATGCGGCCCTTCCTGGCCAATGCGCTGGGTTCGGAAGAGACGACGCTGTTCAAGATGGTGGCGGCCTACGCGATGTTTGCCAATGGCGGTGAGCGGGTGGAGCCGACGCTGGTGGACCGGGTGCAGGACCGCTATGGCAAGACTGTCTATCGCCACGACGCGCGGGCCTGTACGGATTGCACCGATCCGGCGATTGCCGGCAACCGCAGCCCGCGGATCGTGTCCGACCGGGACCGGGTGATGAACGCGGTCACGGCCTATCAGCTGACGTCGATGATGCAGGGCGTGGTTGAACGGGGGACCGCTTCGAAAGCCGTCAACCTGCCGGTGCCGACCGCGGGCAAGACCGGCACCACCAATGACGCCAAGGATGTCTGGTTCGTGGGTTTCACGTCGAACGTGGTGGCGGGCTGTTACATCGGGTTTGACCAACCTCGGTCACTGGGGCGTGGTGCCTCGGGCGGGGGGTTCTGCGGGCCGGTGTTCCAGCGGTTCATGAGCGAGGCGATCAAGAAATACGGCGGCGGCAAATTCACCGTGCCCGGCGAGTGCGAGTTCATCAAGATCGACCGGTTCACCGGCGCGCGTCTGAATGCCTCGGCCTCGGGGGCCAACGTGGTGAACGAATGTTTCCGCGCGGGCGAAGAGCCGGTGTTTGGCATCATGTTCGATGGCGGCTTCGAGATGGGATCGAATTTCGAGGTCATCGGTTCGGGCGGCAGCGGGCGCGAGGTCACCACCTCGACCGGCAAGAAGGCGGTTGTCGGCCCCAAGGCGAGCTTTGGCACCCTGTCGACCGGTGGTCTGTACTGATCGGGTCTGATCCGTCAACGGATCAGTGCCGCCCCAATGATCGACGGGGCGGCTTGTCCCGGCGGGTGCGGCTTGGTATCAGGCGGGTCTGATACGGTCGGAGCAGGACAAGACATGCGCGCGGATACCCAGAACAAGGTTGCGGAAATCGAGAAGTCGCTGGCGCTCCTGGCGCAGCGCATGGATTACGAGACGGCGCCGCACCGGCTGGAAGAATTCAACGCCATGACCGAGGATCCGGACCTGTGGAACGATCCGGAAAAGGCGCAGAAGCTGATGCGGGATCGCCAGGTGCTGATGGACAAGGTCGGCACCTATGAGCAGATGAAGCAGGAGCTGTCGGACAATCTCGAACTGATCGAAATGGGCGAGATGGAGGACGATGCGGAGGTCGTCGAAGAGGCCGAGGCGGCGATTGCCGCGCTGGTCGAGAAGGCCGCGCAGAAGGAGTTGGAGGCGCTGCTGGACGGCGAGGCCGACAGCAACGACACCTTCCTTGAGATCAACGCGGGCGCGGGCGGCACGGAAAGCTGCGACTGGGCCTCGATGCTGGCGCGGATGTACGTGCGCTGGGCCGAGGCGCATGGCTACAAGGTCGAGCTTCAGGCCGAGAGCGCGGGCGAAGAGGCGGGCATCAAGTCCGCCGCCTACAAGATTTCCGGTCACAATGCCTATGGCTGGCTGAAGTCCGAAAGCGGCGTTCACCGGCTGGTGCGGATCTCGCCCTATGATTCGGCGGCCAAGCGGCATACCTCGTTCTCGTCGGTCTGGGTCTACCCGGTGGTGGACGACAATATCGAGATCGAGGTGAACCCGGCGGACATCCGCATCGACACCTACCGGTCGTCGGGCGCGGGCGGTCAGCACGTGAACACGACGGACTCGGCCGTGCGGATCACTCACCATCCGACGGGCATCGTCGTGACATCGTCCGAGAAATCGCAGCACCAGAACCGCGACATTGCCATGAAGGCCCTGAAATCGCGGCTCTATCAGCTGGAGCTGGACCGTCGGAATGCCGACATCAACGCCGCGCATGAAGCCAAGGGTGATGCCGGTTGGGGCAACCAGATCCGATCCTACGTGTTGCAGCCTTACCAGATGGTGAAGGACCTGCGCACCGGGCATGAGACCAGCGACACCAAGGGCGTTCTGGACGGCGATCTTGATGCCTTCATGGCGGCGACGCTGGCGATGGATGTCTCGGGCAAAAGCCGGGCCGAAGCGCAGGGCGAGGACTGACCGACCGGGTCGCCTGGCTCACACGGGCAACTGGCTCACACGGGAATCTGGCTCAGTCTGGCAACTGGCTTGCGAATTTCCGCAGGTAGGCGTCGCAGACGGTGATGCGGCGCCCGTTGCGTGACCAGAACGAACTGCCATCGCAATCGCGCACCGACAGCACGATGCGTGAATGCCAATCGATCCCCGCCAGAAGCGCATAGGCGGCGTCCAGCGTACCGCTGTCAGCCAGGTCGGTGACAAAAGCGCTGTCCTCGGCATCGATCCCGGCTTCGGTCACGCGCGCATCCGGTGGCATCCGGTAATCATCGATGATCCGGCGCCAACTGCGCCCCACCTCGGTCGGGAAATCGCGGCAGTTGGCCGCCTTGTCGCCATCCAGGCCAAAGCGCGCGGCCATCGCGGCAAACCGCTCGGGGTCCTGGCCATAGAGCACGCAGACAGAGCGCCCGGCGCGCTGATCGTCGCTGCGATACTCGCTGAACATGCCGGGCCGGTCACCGTCAATCATGTGCTGGCGGGCGCGCGCGGTCACGATGTCCTCGGCCCGGTCGGGCAGGGTGAGATAGATATAGAGCGTTGCAAAATCATCGGCGATGTCCTCTTCCGGGCCCAGCACGGGAATGTTGAATTCGCGCAGGAAGGCATGGCCGATCTCATGCGCCACCACATGCAGGAAAGCATCGCTGGCGGTTCTGGACAGCACGCCGGACTGACCTGTGGCAGGGCCGGAGAGCAGACCGGAGACAAGGCCGGACAGCAGGCCGCACAGCAGGGCGGGCCGGGCGCAGCGGCGGCTCCAGCGCAGGGGAGTGTCGAACATGGGTGTGATCCTTGAAGCTGACAGGCCGCGGCGCTCAGGTGTCGCGGAAGGCGCGGTCGAAGTAATACTTGATCGGTTGCAGGACGTATTTGATTGCGGTCTGGCTTTCGGTGGCCATGAAAGCCTCGACCGGCATCCCGGGCAAGAGCTTGCGCCCGTCGAGCTTGGACATTTCGGTATCCTGAAGATCGACCTTCACGTCGTAGTAAAAGGATTTGGTCACCGGATCGGACAGCGCATCCGCCGAGATCCGCGAGACATCGCCAAGGATGATCGGAATGCTGCGCTGGCTGTAGGCCTTGAACTTGAGCGAGGCCTGTTGGCCGACATGAACCTGGTCGATGTCGGCGGCATCGATCTTGACCGCGACGCGGATCGGATCGCCGTCGGGCACGATCATCATCAGCGGGACGGCGGCCACCACCACCGAGCGTTTGCCCAGCACCGCGGATTGATGGATGGTGCCGCTGACCGGCGCGCGGATTTCGAGCCGGGTCAGATCACCGGCGATCTGCAACCGCTGTTCAAGGTAACGGGTGCGCAGCGGCCGCAGCTTGCTGAGCGCCTCTTCCGCCTTTTCCTGCGCCGTGGGCACAACGGCCAGCTGTTTGAGCGTCAGTTCCGAGATCTTGCCGCGCAGGGAGGCGACCTTGGCTTCGAGATTGCCCAGTTCGCCGCGCGCCTTCACGTCGTCGCGGCGCAGGGCAAAAAGCTGCGAGGACCTGATTAGCTGGTTTTCGGCCAGCTTCTCGGCATTGGCGATCTCGCTTGCCATCAGGTCCAGCTCATCGGTCTTGGCCGCGATCTGGGCGATCACGCCTTCGATTTCGGCGCGGATCTGCACGATCTGTTCCCGCAGCAGGTCACGCCCGGATGTCACGGCGGTGAAATGCGCCGCCAGTTGCATGCGCTGGCGGTTGACCATGCGTTGCAGTTCCGGGCTGTCCTCGGCGGCGGCGCGCAGCAGGGGATGGAACTCGATGGTTTCGCGGTTGTCGATCACCGCCTCAAGCCGGGCGATATTGGCCAGGGTTTCGAACAGGTCGCCTTCGACCACCTTGAGATCGGATTGCAACTGCTTGCTGTCCAGCCGTACCAGCACGTCACCGGCGGCCACCGGATCGCCGTTGCGGGCATAGATTTCCTCGATGACACCGCCGATCGGGTGCTGCACGGGCGTCATGGTGGTCGAGACCTCGATGGTGCCCTTGCCGATCACCGCGCCGCTGATCCGGGCCTGGGTCGACCAGGCGACAATGCCCACCAGCGTGACGATCAACGTCATGATCACCAGGCTGAAAGCCCGGGTGGTGGTCCAGGTGCGGCGGGTCTTGCGGTCCGGGAAATCGGTCATGGGTCAGCGCCTCGCAACTTTCGGGGAGGTGTCGGCATCCTTGGAGGCGGTCTCCCGCACCACCGACACATGCGCGCGTTTGTCCGCCGCGGCGGCTTGTTTTTGGGCCTCCAGCTTGCGGTTCTGGTTTGACGAGGCGACAGAGCGCCCGACCTCGGTCAGCTTGCCATCCTTGAGCTCGAAACGCCGGTCGATATAGGGCTGGTTCAGCGGCTCGCGCGAGGCCAGGATGATCGTTGTCCCGGTCTCTTTCATGGCGACAAGGGTTTGTTTCAGCTTTTTGGGGATGCGCACCAGCATGTCGGAATCCAGCTGGTCGATCAGCAGGATCTGCGGATTGCCGTAAAACGCCCGCGCCAGGCTCAGCTGATAGCGCTCAAAGGTCGACATGCCGGTGCCGCGCGGGTCGATCTCGGTCTTGAAACCGTCGGGCAGAGAGCTGATGGCCGCATGCATCCTGGCCCGGCGCGCCGCAAGTCCGACCGCTTCGGGATCGGGGTCGATTTCAAACCCCGAGATGTTCTCTTCGATGGTGCCGGCCACGAACCCCGGCGTCTCGGGGGCATAGCCCAGAAGCTGGCGCGCCTCGGTATCGGTCAACCGCGAGGCATGGCGGCCGTTGATCAGGATCGACCCGGCGCCGGGCGTCCACATGCCGAGGATGGTTTCCAACAGAACGGTCTTGCCCTGGCTGGACAAGCCGTTGATTTCGATAACCTCTCCGGCATTGGCGGTCAGCGACAGGTTGCGCAGGATCACCTCGTTGGTGATCGGCGAGCGGACAATCACGTTCTGAAGCACAAGCCGGTGCTGCGATCCGGGCTGTTCGGCATAGTCGTCTTCCAGCTCGGAGGCGCGGTTGGCCAGGATGCGGTTCAGGCGCTGCCAGTTCTCGCGTGCTTCGAAAAGCCGGGGGATCTGGACAAAGAAGCGGTCCACGGGGCCGAGGACACGCGTCACAAGGAAAGTTGCCGCCACCATTGCGCCCACCGTCAGCTCACCCTGCAGTGTCAGGTAAGCGCCGGTGGCGAGGACGACATAGCGCAGCACCATCGCGGTGGTGCGCGACATGGCTTCGAACCAGCCGGTCCAGTCCTTGAGCGCGATGGCCTCGTCACGCGCCTTGTTGCGCGCATTTTGCCAGCGGGGGTGATAGCCGACGCCCATGTCCTGGGCCCGCACCGTATCGCGTGAGGTGATGAGCACGTTCTTGAGCTTTTTGACCGCAGCGCCCGCCTCGCTGGCGCGTTCGCGGCGTCCGCCCATGAAGACCGCCTGGATCAGCGCCAGGGCCGCGATCACCGCCATGCCGCCGACACAGGCCCAGCCCAGCAGGGGATGCAGGATGAAGACCACCGCCACGAACATAGGCGCCCAGAGAAAGTCGAACAGCGCGATCAGCGAGCCGGAATGAAAGAAGCCGCGCAGCCCGTCCACTTCGTCAAGGCCGACGGCGGGCTTGGATTTATTGTGTTGAAACACGTGGTTGCGGCCGGAATGCCGGATCAGGGTCTGCTCCATCTGTTCCTGGAACTGGGCGCCGAACCGGGCCAGCAACCGTTTGCGCGCGTAATCCAGCACGCCCAGCACCAGCAAAAGGCCGATCACCATCGCCAGAAGCGCGGTCAGCGTCTCGACCGAACGCGACGACAGCACCCGGTCGTAGATCAGAATCATGAAAAACGGCCCGACAAGCCGCAGCGCATTGACCAGGAAACTCAATCCGAAGGCAGATGTCAGGATGCCTCCGCCTTTTCGCACTGCCGCGCGCGCCGATCCTCGAAGAGCCTTGGCTGAATTCACGGGTCAACGTCCTTTGGCTGTTGCAACAATAACAGGTCCGGAGCGGCATGACCCCGGGAAAATATATCAAGGACCGGGGCGCCCTGGGGCGCCCGGGATGCAGAATGACAGGACGGTGCCGAGACGCCCTATTTCTTGTTGGTCGGTTTCTTGACCTGGTTCAGATTGAAGCTGATGATCACCCGGTTGGCGGCCGCGCCCTCTTCCTTGGACAGGTTCGGGTCGACGGCGTGGTAAAGCCAGCTGGGGAAAATCAGCATGCGGCCCGCAACCGGAGTGAAACGGACCTTGGTCCAGCACTCCTTGGGCCGTTTCTTGTTCGGCTGGTACTTGGCTTGGTTCATCAAATGCATGGTTCTGGGTTCAATGAACTCGATGTTACCACAATTTTCGGGTGCCTGGATATAGTAGACTCCGCTCCAGAGACAGCCGGGGTGAACATGCGCCCGGTTGACCCCGCCCGGAGGGTTGATGATCGACCACATGGTGCCGATCTTGATTTCGTGGCTGTCGGCATATCCAAGGTCGTCCGAAAGTCTGGCGGTAGCCTGACCGATCTTGCCGACCAGGTCCGCGTAATCTTCGGATTTGTGCAGGTCGTTGTGGCTGTGCCATCCGCCCAACGCGGGAATGTTGGAACGGCTGATGCCTTTCTGATCGCGGTCACGTTCGGCGTAAATGTTCTTGATCAAACTCTTGTTCAACTCTTCCGGGTTCTCCAGGTCAATCTGGAAAACCATCGTCGGAAAGTACGCGCGACGAGTGAACTTAAAATCTTCTTTACCCATTCTCTAGCTTTCTTGAACAGTATCAAACTCTATCAGCAATGCGACAGTGCGTGCTGGCACATGCAACCTTAGCAAAGATTGGACGTCTGCCAACCATGTTGTTCTTAGTCATGTTATCGGCGGCCAGTGGCCGGGAAACAGCGTCAGGTGGCATGCCGTGGGGCATGTTGGGCCGCGGGAACGGCGCGGGGGGACCGTATCATGCCGGCTGAGCGGGGGTATCTCATGCGCGACTGGCTGGCGCTTCATGGCCTGAGTGCGGCGGGCTGCCTGACGTTACTTGAGACGACGGGCAGGGCGGAGCGATCACTGCGCGCGCCGGCGGTGGCGGCCGACCCGGCGGAGGACGGGCTCGTGGACGGGCTGCCGGATGGGCCGGGGATTTGGGCGCTGGTGGCAGAGGGGCTTGGCGCGCAGCTGCCCGCACTTGCGCCCGAGATTGCCCGGACAGCGCAGGAGACCATCGCCAACTTCACTCCCGACCGAAGCCGTCACCCAAGGGCGTTCACGCTGCGCCTTGAGCGGGGCGCCAGGATCTACGCGTCATTGCCGATCCGTGGCAAACCGCTGGATGTGGTTCTGATTGCTCATGAATTCGGCCATGCGCTGCAGCTGCATTGCTCGGGTGACACCGCCGTGCCGCCGATCCTGCGCGAGACCTGCGCCTTCCTCGCCGAGAACCTGGTTGCGCGGCATATGCAGTGTCAGGGGCATGCGCTGGCCGGCGCGGTATCGCAGTGCCTCGCCGTGGCCCGGGCGCGCGATCTGGGGGCAAGGCGCCAGGCCCTGCGCACGGCAGTGGGTCGGCCGGACGCGCGCTATGACTATGACTGGAATTACCCGCCGGCGCGGATCCTTGCCCGGCAGCTCTCCGACACCGCCGACACCGCGCTTGCGCTGTTCCGAGGAGAGGCCACGGTGGATGGGCTGCGCCGTGATATGCACGTATAGCGGTATTTTGCTTTCGCAGCATGTTGCGGCTTGGGGTGTTTGCACCCCCTTGTATCGCGGGGGTTTTCCCTGGATCGCCCGTGCAGCGAAGGGCGGAACGGGGGGAAACCCGACCCCGATTACAGCCAGTTAAACGTTGACAGAACGTTGATTCGGTCAGACAGTTATCGGTATCTGCATTTTCCTGGACCGTGGCGTGCCTGCCGCATCACTTTGGTCCGCACCCTGATTTTATGGATTCTGCCGCATAGTCGGCAGCATCGGTGTTCGTCGAAAATGCCTTTTTGATTTCTCTGCACATTCAAATTTTCGCGGATTACCGCACGACGAACCAGACAATCCATATCCCCTTCCTGCCTGCGATCCCGCGGGCCAAACCTGTCATTCTCGCTACGAGACCCTGCTTACCTTTCGGAGACATCCCATGACCGCCATCATCAACACCGCCGCTCTGACCACCATTTCCCTGACCGACGAGCTGTCTGTCGTGATCGACGAGGCGCTGGCCACGGCTGAGCTTGCCGATTCGCTGAGCTTTGCCCCGGATTACTACAACGGTGACGAAGGCAACGAGGGCAACGAAGGCAACGAAGGCAACGAAGGCGACGAGGATAACGAAGGCGACGAACACAACGAAGGCGACGAGGACGACGAAGGCAACGAGAACAACGAATACAACGAAGGCGACGAGGACAACGAAGGCAACGAAGGCGACGAGGGCAACGAAAGCATCGGCAACGAAGGCGACGAGGACGACGAAGGCAACGAAGGCGACGAGGACAACGAAGGCAACGAAGGCAACGAAGGCAACGAGGACGACGAAGGCAACGAAGGCGACGAAGGCGACGAAGACGACGAAGGCGACGAAGACGACGAAGACAACGAAGGCGACGAGGACAACGAAGGCGACGAAGGCAACGAAGGCAACGAAGGCGACGAAGGCAACGAGAACAACGAAGGCGACGAGCACGACGAGGACAACGAGGACGACGAAGGCAACGAAGGCGACGAGAGCTACGTCGGCAACGAAGGCGACGAAGACAACGAGGGCAACGAGGGCAACGAGTACAACGAAGGCGACGAGGACAACGAAGGCAACGAAGGCGACGAAGGCAACGAAGGCACTGAGGGCGACGAGGGTAACGAGCACAACGAAGGCGACGAGGACGACGAAGGCAACGAAGGCAACGAGGCCGCGTACTACTCTGGCAACGAAGGCAACGAGGGCGACGAAGGCGACGAGGGCGACGAAAACAACGAAGACAACGAAGACAACGAAGCCGACGAAGGCGACGAAAGCCAGGGCGACGAAGGCAACGAACACAACGAAGACGACGAAGGCGACGAAGGCAACGAAGGCGACGAGCACGACGAAGGTGACGAAGGCGACGAGGACAACGAAGGCGACGAGGGCAACGAGGCCAACGAAGGTGACGAAGGCAACGAAGGCAACGAAGGCGACGAAGGCAACGAAGGCGACGAGGATAACGAAAACAACGAAGGCGATGAGAACAACGAAGGCGACGAAGGCAACGAAGGCGACGAAGACAACCTGAACTCTCAGGACGAGGGCGACGAACAGAACGAAGGCGACGAAGGCGACGAAGACAACGAGGGCAACGAAGGCGACGCCGCTGACGAATACGACGACGAAGGCGACGAAGGGAACGAAGACAACGAAGGCGACGAAGGCGACGAAAACAACGAGAACAACGAAACCAACCACAACAACGACAACGACGGCGACGAAGGCAACGAAGGCGACGAAGGCAACGAGACCGGCGGCCAGGACGACGACGAAGACGACGAGGGTGACGAAGGCGACGAAGGCGACGAATACGACGAAGGCGACGAAGGCGAAGAAGGCAACGAAGGCAACGAGTACGACGAAGACGACGAAGGCAACGAAGGCGACGAAAACGACGAGGACAACGAAGACGACGAGGGCGACGAGTACGACGAAGTCGAAGGTGACGAAGGCGACGAAGACGACGAAGACAACGAAGGCACCGAAGACGACGAAGGCAACGAGGACGACGAAGGCAACGAATCCGACGAAAACGACGAAGGCGACGAAGACGACGAAGGCAATGAATCCGACGAAGACGACGAAGGTGATGAGTCCGGTCTTGGCCAGGATGGGAACGAGGGCAACGAGGACAACGAGGGCGACGAAAACGACGAGAACGACGAAGGCAACGAAGGCGACGAACACGACGAAAACGATGAAAACGACGAAGGCAACGAATACGACGAAAACGACGAGGATAACGAAAACGACGAAGGCGACGAACACGACGAACACAACGAAGGCGACGAATACGACGAAGACAGCGAAGGCGACGAGAACGACGAAGACAACGAAGGCGATGAAGGCGACGAAGAAGACGAAGAAGACGAAGGCGATGAAGGCGACGAAGGCAACGAGTCCGACGAAGGTGATGAAGGCGATGAGCCTGTAGGCAGCGACGGCAATGAAGGCGACGAAGGCAACGAGGGCGACGAAGGCGGTATCGACAACAACGGTGACGAGGGCGACGAAGGCAACGAAGGCGACGAGGACGACGAAGGCAACGAAGGCGACGAACACAACGAGGGCGATGAAGGCAACGAACACGACGAATACGACGAAGGCGACGAAGACGACGAAGGCGACGAAGACGACGAAGGCGACGAACACAACGAAGGCGATGAAGGCGACGAAGACGACGAGAATGACGAACACGACGAATACAACGAAGGCGATGAAGGCGACGAAGGCAACGAAGGCGACGAAGGCAACGAAGGCGACGAGGGCAACGAGGACGACGAGGGCGACGAGGCTGACGAAAACGACGAATACAACGAAAACAACGAAGACAACGAAGGCGATGAAGTCGGCGGTGACAACGGCGACGAAGGCGATGAAGACAACGAAGACAACGAAGACAACGAAAACGACGAATACAACGAAGGTGATGAGGGCGACGAAAGCGACGAAGGCGACGAATACGACGAAGGCGACGAAGCCGACGAAGGCGACGAGAACGACGAAGGCGACGAAAACAACGAAGACGACGAAGACAACGAAGACAATGAATACGACGAAGGCGACGAAGGCGACGAAGAAAACGAAGGCGATGAATACGACGAAGACGACGAATACGACGAAGGCGACGAAGGCGACGAAAACAACGAAGGCAACGAAGGCGATGAAGGCGATGAAAACGACGAAGGCGACGAAGCCGACGAAGGCAACGAAGGCGACGAAGGCGACGAAAACAACGAAGAAAACGAGTACGACAACAACGACGAATATGATGAAGGTGATGAGGGCTACGAAGGCGACGAAGGCGACGAAGGCAACGAAGACGACGAAGGCAATGAAGGCGACGAAGTCTCCGGTGAAAACGGCGATGAAGGAAACGAGAACGACGAAGGTGATGAATACGACGAAGGTGACGAAGGCGACGAAGCCAACGAAGGTGACGAAGACAACGAAGGAGATGAGTACGACAACGACGGCGACGAAGGCGACGGCCAGGGCTGATCTCTCGACACTTCGGCCCGCGGGGGAAACCCCGCTGGCATGTCTCGACTGCAACAAGAAAGACGGCGCTTCGGCGCCGTCTCTTTCTGTCTGGGGTGCCCGGTTTTCTCAGGTCAAATCGTTCGGGCCAATTTTTCAGACCAGAGAGCCGCCGGCGCGGGGGCCGTTGCTTGCCACGGGCCAGGCTGACAAAGATGCCCGGAATTTGCGTGTTTTATAGCGCTTGATTTCCGGTGCTGCGCCCGGTTCGATACCCCGGGGAGGCACATCATGACCGAAACATCCGAGATCGGGGCGCCGAAGCTGGCACCGGCCACGCCGCAGATGATGCGCGCGGCACTGCGTCGGGGCTGGCGGGATTTCCGCCGGGCGCCGGGGCTGGGCCTGTTCTTTGCCGGGGTCTATGTGATGCTGGGGTGGGGGATGGCCTGGGTGACCTGGGCCACGGGCCAGACCTATTGGCTGGTCTTCGCGGCGGTGGGCTTTCCGCTGATCGGGCCCTTCGCGGCGGTGGGGTTCTATGACATCTCGCGGCGGCTCTCGCTGGGGCGGCCGGTTGAGGCGGGGTCGGTCATGGCGGTGATCTTCAACCAGCGCAGCCGGCAATTGCCGTCGATCTGCGCGGTGATCGTGATCGTGTTCCTGTTCTGGTTCTTCCTGGCGCACATGATCTTTGCGCTTTTCCTGGGCCATGCAACGATGACCAATATCTCGACCTCGGCGGATGTCTACCTGACGGGCAACGGGCTGACGATGTTGGGTTTTGGCTCCTTGGTGGGGGCGGGGTTTGCGCTGTTGATCTACAATATCACCGTGGTCGGCCTGCCGATGCTGCTCGACCGCGAGGTGGATTTCGTCAGCGCCATGATCGCCAGCTTCCGGGCGGTGCTGGTGGCGCCGGTGCCGATGTTGGGCTGGGCGCTGTTCCTGGCGGGGGTGACCTTCCTGGCGATGCTGCCGGGTTTTCTGGGGCTTTTCGTGACGCTGCCGCTTCTGGGGCATGCGAGCTGGCATCTCTATGACCAGATGAAGACCGAGGCCGCGGCGATGCCGCGTGTCATGCCCGCAGGGGCCTGAACCACACGGGCCTGAATCACATGGGCCTGAACCGCGGCTCCTCGGCCGTGGCCGGCCTCTTCGCCCTCAGCGGTTGCCCTTGGCGGTGAAGCGCCCGGCTTCCTCGGCGGCCTTGCGGATCGCCTTGGACTTGTTGACGGTTTCCTGGAATTCCGCCTCGGGGTCGCTGTCATAGACCACGCCGCCGCCGGCCTGGATATAGAGGTTCTCGTCCTTGACCACCGCCGTGCGCAGAGCGATGCACATGTCCATGTCGCCGCCCGCGCTGAAATAACCCACGCCGCCGCCATAGACGCCGCGCTTTTCCGGCTCCAGCTCGTCGATGATTTCCATCGCGCGGACCTTGGGCGCGCCGGACACCGTGCCCGCAGGCAGGCCCGCCAGCAGCGCCGAAAGCGCGTCGTGGTCTTCGGAGAGCTCGCCCACCACGTTCGACACGATGTGCATCACGTGGCTGTAGCGTTCGATGATGAATTCCTCGGTCGGGCGCACGGTGCCGATTTTCGACACCCGCCCGGTGTCGTTGCGGCCCAGGTCCAGCAGCATGAGGTGTTCGGCCAGTTCCTTCTGATCCGACAAGAGGTCCAGCTCCAGTGCCTTGTCCTCTTCCGGCGTCGCGCCGCGCGGGCGGGTGCCGGCGATCGGGCGGATCGTGACTTCGCGTCCGAAGACGCGGACCAGGATCTCGGGCGAGGCGCCCACCACCTGGAAGCCGCCGAAATTGAAATAGAACATGAAGGGCGAGGGGTTGGTGCGCCTGAGCGAGCGGTAGAGCGCGAAGGGCGGCAGCGGAAAGCTCTGGGTCCAGCGTTGGGCCGGGACCACCTGGAAGATGTCGCCGGCGCGGATGTAATCCTTGGCTTTCTCGACCGCGGCCAGGTAGTCGGACTTCAGGAAGTTCGACACCGGTTCGCCGATCTCTGTCGCTTCGCCAAGGTCGCGGCTTTCCGCCGGCATGGCGCGTTCCAGATCGCGCACCGCATCCATCACCCGTTCCGCGGCCTGGGCATAGGCGGCCTTGGCGGATTGCCCCTCGGAGACCCAGGCAGGCGAGACCACGGTGACCTCGCCCTTGACGCCATCCAGCACGGCAATCACCGAGGGCCGCATCAGCACCGCATCGGGCAGGCCAAGCGGGTCGGGGTTCACGTTGGGCAGGTGTTCGACCAGGCGGATCATGTCATAGCCGAGATAGCCGAACAGCCCCGCCGAGGCCTGGGGCAGGTCGGCGGGCAGGTCGATGTGGCTTTCCTCGATCAGCGCGCGCAGCGAGGTCAAGGGATCCGCCGTCTCGTCGACAAAGGCGTCCTTATCAAAGCGCGCCTGGCGGTTGAGCCGGGCATTTGGGCCGTGGCACTGCCAGATCAGGTCGGGTTTCATGCCGATGATCGAATAGCGCCCGCGTACCTCGCCTCCGGTCACCGATTCCAGCATGAAGGCGTCGCGGGCGGCGCCGGTCAGCTTGAGCATCAGTGACACCGGCGTGTCGAGGTCGGCGGCAAGTCGGGTATGCACCACCTGGTTGTGACCGGCGGCATAGCCCTTCTCGAAGGCGTCGAAGGCGGGCGTCAGGACCATGTTGGGCGTCCTTACTGGAAGTTGGCGTGCACGGCGTTGAGCGCCTGCTGATCGATGGTGATGCCGACGCGGGACTGGATGTCGCGGGCCAGTGCCTGGAACAGGTCGTTGGACAGGCCCGACGAGACCTGGGATTCAAGCGCGCTCAGGATCACCTTGTTGTCATCGGCCTCAAGGTCGGGGGCGTTGATCGCGTCGAGCCGCAGGATCACCGCGCCGCCGGACTGCGCCAGGGCCTTCGTGCCGGGGCGGTCCATCGAAAAGACCTGTTCCAGCGCATCGCCGGGTAGCCCGGGCAGGAAGCCGGAACGGGTCTGGCCGGTCTGGACATGCGGGTCGAGGCCGAGGCCTTCGAAGGTTTTGCCTTCGCCGATCTGGGCGGCCATGTCCTCGGCCTTGGCCAGCAGGAGGGTTTCGACCTGGCCGGTGCGCCAATCGCGGGTGACCGCGTCACGGACCTCGTCCAGCTCTTGCGGGCGGGGGGCCTGAACGGCGTTGAGGCGCATGGCAAAGATACCGCCGTCGCCCAGTTCGGCAATCTCGGGGTAGTCGTCTTCGCTCAGCGCGGCGGCGGCGGCGCGGAAGGCATCGTAACCGGCGATGTCACTGTCGCTTTCGGTGGTCCAGTCGATCTGGCCCAGCACCATCTCGGTCTCCTCGGCCAGCTCCTCAAGCGTGGCGCCACCGGCCAGCAGGTCGTCGATGTCGCTGACCTGGGCGTCGATCACGCGGCGGGCGCGGTCCTGGGCCAGCTCGTCGCGCAGCAGGGATTGCGCCTCTTCAAAGCTGGTTTCCTGCGCCGGCAGGATGCCGTTGACGCGGTAGAGCGCGGGGCCGAGGTCGGAGGGCAGCGGGCCCAGAACGGTATGGACCTCGGCGGCAAAGATCGCCTCGGCCGCATCACCCAGGTCGCGGCGGGTGACATCGCCCATGTCGATATCGGCAAGCGCCAGGCCACGGGCGGTGACCTCATCCTCAAAGCTGCTCTCGCCGGTGTCGATGCGGGCTTTCGCGGCATCGGCGGCCTCGGCATCGGGCATGACAAGGCGTTCGACCAGGCGGCGTTCGGGCTGGTTGAAGCGCTCGGTCTGCTCGTCATAGGCCTTGCGCAGGGTGGCCTCGTCAACCTCGACCGTGTCGAGCAGCATGTCGGGCGTCAACCAGGCATAGGTGATGTCGCGGGTCTCGGGCAGGGTGTAGCGGTCGGTGTTCTCGGCATGGAAAGCCGCCAGTTCCGCGTCGGAGGGGGCGGGGATCTCGGTGTCGAGGTGGCTTTCGTCCAGCGTCGCCCATGTGAAATCGCGGGTCTCGCCGATGAAGCCCAGCAGGGCGTCGGCATAGGTGTCGGGCATGGTGGTGCCCGAGACCACGGCGGCCTGCAACAAGGAGCGGGTGGTTTCGCGGCGCAGGTCCTCTTCGAACTCGGCCTCGCGCAGCCCGGCATTGTCGAGGGTGAAGCGATAGGTTTCGCGGTCGAAGCTGCCGCCCGGGCCCTGGAAGGCAGGGATTTGCATCAGCTCGCGGGCGACGCTCTCATCGCTGACCGAAATGCCCATTGCAGCGGCCTCGTTGTCGAGGGCGGCGGTGGTGATCAGGCGCGACAGCACCTGTTGCGGCAGGCCCAGTGCCTGGGCCTGGGCAAAGCTCAGCGCCTGGCCGGTCTCGGCCTGGACCGAGCGGATTTCCTGTTGCAGGGCGCGGGCATAGGCGTCGACGCTGATCTGCTGGTCGCCGACGGCACCGACGGTGCGGACGGTGCCCGAGAGATTGGTCGCGCCAAAGCCGGCAAGGCCGACGAATAGCAGACCCATGAGGATCCAGACCAATGTCTTGGAGATGCTGTTGCCCTTGGCCATGTCTGCCTCTGTCTTGTCCTGTGCGTTCCCGTGTCTACGCGCAGGCCGGGACAGGGGCAAGGGGCGGAAGCGTCCATCGAGGGCTCATCGGTCCCTTGCCGGACCTCTTCGCGCGGGCGCTTGCGGGCGGTCCGGTCACGCCGGGGCGAGGACGGCCCGCAAGGGACGGAAGAGCGGTTGGCCCAGGTTGGCTCAGTCGGTGCCGCGATAGGGTTCGACGTATTGCAGCGCCATGTCCCAGGGGAAGAAAATCCAGGTATCCTGGCTCACCTCGGTGATGAAGGTGTTCACCTGGGGGCGGCCCTTGGGCTTGGCATAGACCGTCGCGATATGCGCCTTGGGCATATGCGCGCGCACCGCTTCGATGGTGCGGCCAGTATCGACCAGGTCGTCGACCACAAGCACCCCGGTGCCATCGCCGATCACGTCCATGTCAGGCGATTTGATCACCTTCGGTTCGGCCTGGGTCTGGTGGTTGTAGCTTTTCACGCTGATCGTATCGACCATGCGAATGTCCAGCTCGCGCGCGACGATCATCGCGGGGGCCATGCCGCCACGGGTGATCGCCACCACCGCTTTCCAGCCGCCGTCGTCGGGCCCGTGCCCGTCCAACCGCCAGGCCAGGGCCCGTGCGTCTCGGTGCAGCTGATCCCAGCTGACATGGAAGCCTTTTTCATGCGGCAGACGATCGTTCATGGGGCGCATCTCCAAAGTTTCACCCCTCCTAGCGCAGGGCGCGGGCAAAAGGAAGATTTGAGCGTCGAAATCTGTGCCGGGGCGTCCTTGGGTCACTCTTGCGCGGGCAGAAAGCCGTAGCGGCGCAGTTCTTCGGGCAAAAGCAGGTAGATCTCGTCCGGTGGCGTGGCCAGCGCGTGCTGCATCACCAGCGGGTCGATGCCCATCGCGTCGAGATAGGCCATGACCTCGGCCTGGCCCCTCTGGATGTCCTCGACCGCGACGAAGGCGGGCAGCAGGGCGTTTTCGCCAAAGTAATGCTGATGCACACCGACGGAAGCCGCCGGGTCGATGTCACGCGTGGTGCCGCCGGCCAACAGGTAGGGGCAGGCGGAATAACAGAACTCGCCCGCCAGCATCCGGGTGCCGATCCCGGCGGCGCGCAGGTGTCGGCCCAGTTCCAGCGCATCGCGCACCGAACCGCCGGGCGATTGCAGGATCAGGGTCTCGGGCGCAGGGTCGGCCTGTTCCAGTTGCGTCACGATGCGCGCGCCGTCGCCCTCGGCGATGCCGCCCTCCAGCCGCCAGGTGCCGCCCGTCGCGGGTGTCAGCACCAGCCGGTCGGGCAGGTCGCCGGGATCGCGTGCCGGGCGCACGGCGGGCCGGTCGCGGTTGGGGGCAAAGACCCGGCGTTGATCGCCCGGGCGCACCGGTTCCGACAGGCGCGGCGCATCGGTCCAGAGATCGGGCATGCCGAGGCTGCCGCGCTGGATGTCGCCGAACACCAGCAGCCCGCCGATGCCGATCTGCAGCGCCAGGATCGCGGTCAGCACGCGCCCGACAGAGGATTTGCCGCTCATGTGCTCTTGCCGGTCAGCGGGTGGATCTTGTCGTCGCCGGGGGTGTCCGCCTGCGGGTCGGGGCCGATTGGGGCAGGGTCGCTCGGGGCAGGGGTCTCCTGCCGGGGGGCGGTGGGCGGTTCGTCGCGCGGCATCTGGTGCATGGCGACTTCGACGTCCTTGACGGCGGCCAGCGCGGCGCGCAATTCGGCCAGGGTCATCGTGTCCTCGACGCCCGCGCCTTCGCGCCCGCCTCGGATGGCGGCATGGGTGATGGCAAGGATGAAGACCAGCACCGCCGGCAGCAGGTCGATGGCAATCGCCCCGGCCCAGGACGGCACGAAGTTGCCGGCATAAAGGATCACCGCATCGGCGGTGGAGATCGGCGCATAGCTGACCTCGGGCGGGGGGCTGAGCGCCTGGACATCGCGTGCTGCACCTTCCAGCGTGGCGGCGCGGCTGGCCAGCACCTCCAGCACCGATGTGATGGTGGCCGCCTGGTCGCCGCGCCCCTCGGCGGTCGATCCGTCCAGTTCCGGCAAGACCACCGAGGCCGCCAGGTCCTGCGCCGCGCGTTCCACCAGTTGTGCCACGGACAGCTGCCGCAGTTGCGTGATATGCCCCTGCAATTGCACCGCCAGTTCCGAGAATTCGACCGAGCGCGGCTCGACCGCGCCGGGCTCGACGGTCAGGGCGCGCATCCGGCTGAGCAACACGTTGCCCTCGGCAAAGGCGGCGTCGACGCGGGGGGATTGCGCGGCGATCTGGGTTTCGAGCGAGGACAGCTCCTCGGCCTTTTGCCGCAACACCCGGAACACCGCGCCGCGGCCTGCAAGGCCCGAGAGCGAGCCGTCGGCTTCTTGCTCCGAGAGGTCCTCGAAGCTTTGCCGCACGCGGGCGACGTCGCGTTCCAGCGCCTGTCCGGTCAAGGCCACCTCGTGGGCGCGCTCCAGAGAGGTCTGGTAGCGGGTGACGGTTTCGGCCAGGTGCTGCTCCACCGCCGCCGATCCCGCCAGCGCGGCGGCGTTCAGCCAGGACGACATGGCGACAATCGCCAGCGATCCCAGCCCCATCGCCGCCATCAGCCCGATCCGCGCCTGGGCCGAGCGCACGGCCGGAAAGAGCCGCATCATGTAGGACCAGAAGACGAAGATGCCCACCGAGACCGCCACCGAATAGGCAATCGCGGCAAAGACCGACATGGCGCCGTTTTCGTCCAGCAGCGATGAAACGCCGAGATAAGTGTAGATGCCCGAGGCCACCGCCAGCACGCCAAGCGCGGTGCCGGAAAAGCTGTCGAGCCAGGTCAGGTGCCCCTGCAATTCGCGCGCGTAGCGCACGCCGCGGGCCTGGGATTCGGTCATGCGGGGTTCGGTATCCATGAAAACCTCTTGCAGGGAATGTGTCGAAGATATGCGACCGGGCTGGTTTGACAACGCCGGGCAGCGGGGGATTGCCAACGTTCGTGAAATGTTCCAGATTTGGCGGCATGAGTGATGTCGACCCTCTTTCGCTGCAACCCGGGCAACTGCTGGCCCGGGGCGTCTGTCGCCACCTGGCGAGCCTCGGGTTTGTGACGGTGGAGGAATTCACCGTGACCCGGGGGTTGCGGGTCGACGTAATCGCGCTGGGGCCGAAGGGCGAGCTGTGGGTGGTGGAATGCAAATCCTCACGCGTGGATTTCATGTCGGACCGGAAATGGCAGGGCTATCTTGAGTGGTGCGACCGGTATTTCTGGGCGGTGGATGAAGCGTTTCCCACCGATCTGTTGCCCGAGGGCACGGGGCTGATCATTGCCGATGCCTATGATGCCGAGGTGCTGCGCATGGGCGAGGAGGCAAAGCTGGCCCCGGCGCGGCGCAAGAAAATGATCCACATGTTCGCGACACAGGCGGCGCGGCGGTTGCAGGCGCTGCGCGACCCAAGGGTGTAGGCCGCGTGATGTCATGCCCGCCAGAGCGGTCCGGGGCGCGGCCGTCAGCGCGGCGCATGTGACGCGGTTGGCTCAGCCGGTGGCCAGTCGTCGCATCATGGCGCGGCCCAGCGGGGGCAGGGTGGTTCCCAGCGTCAGGGCGCGGATGGCGATGCCACGGCGAAAGGCGCTTGTGGTGTTCAGCATGTTGCGGCCACGTTCGGACAGGCGCACCACCCGCGCGCCTTCGGCATGGCGGGCGGCGTGGTAGCCCTCGGTCTCCTCGGCCATGATCCGGCGGGCCAGGTCAGCGGCATCGGCAATCCCGAGGTTCATGCCGCGCCCGCCCACCGGCGAATGGCAATGCGCCGCATCCCCGGCCAGGAAGACGCGGCCCTCCTGGTAGCGCCTGACCTGGCGGACCGAGATGGTGAAGCTGCCCTTGCGCCGGGTGCGCCGCACATCCATTGGCACCGGCAGCGCCGCCAGCGCATCCGCGCGCGAAGCGATGACCCGGAAGCGCGCTTCCTCCAGCGGCACCACGACACAGACGTCGCCCTCGTCCAGCAGGAAGGCCTGGAACAGCGTCGGATCGCGCCAGCCTTCCACATCGACATCGGCAATGGACCAGGCCCCGGGCAGATCAAAGCCGGGAAAATCGACCCCCAGACCCGCGCGCACCGCGCTGTGCACGCCATCGGCGCCGATCAGATAGTCGGCCTCAAGCGTGCCGTCCGATGTTTCGACATCAACGCCACGCGGGTGTTGTTCAAAGCTCAGCACCTCGACGCCATAGCGGATGATTTCGCCATAGTGGCTGAGCGCGCTTTCCAGGTGCGCCTCGGTCCGGTCCTGCGACAGACCCCAGATCCGCGAGCGGTCATCGAAGCCCAGCGGCAGGCGGGCGAACTCTCGTGCGCGCAGATGGAAGCTGGCGCCGGAAAAGGCGATCGCCTCGGACAGGATGGCATCGGCCACGCCCGAGGGACGCAGGATGTCGATGGACCCCGGCATCAGCCCCACCGCACGCGACAGGTGCGACGGGCCTGGCCGTTTTTCAAGGATAGTGACGCGCGCGCCCCGGCGCGCGAGTTCGACAGCGGCGGTCAGCCCGGTAGGCCCGGCCCCGGCAATCACGACATGCATCTTTCCCCCCGGCGATGCTTCAGCCGGACCAGCCTACACCGATTCTGTTCAGTAACCGGTGGAGGAGGCTTCGGGCACGGGCAATGCTTTGACATATGCGGCAATTGCGGCACGGTCTTCGGCGCTCAGCTTGGCGGTGTTCGACACGACATGGGCCATGTGGCCACCCGCGCTGTCGAATTCGGGGGTAAAGCCGGTCTCCAGGTAATAGGCGATGTCGGTCGCCGACCAGGTCAGCTTGTCCGGGGTCAGCGGCGGAATGGTGCCCTTGCCGGACGGATCGGGCGCGCCCGCCATCCACTGGCCCAGGTCCAGCCCGCCAAGCGCGTTGCGCGGCGTGTGGCATTCGGCGCAATGGCCCAGCGCCTCGACAAGGTAGCGCCCCCGGGTCAGCTCGGCGCCCAGGTCGTTGCCCGCCATCACCCAATCGTCCTTGAAGAACAGGAACTTCCAGCCGCCAAGGCTGCGCCGGATGTTGAAGGGAAAGCCCACCTCGTGCGCCTTGGACGGCTCGGACGAGGGGGGCAGGGTCTGAAGATAGGCCCAGAGGTCGACAATGTCGCCGTCGGCCATCTTTGCATAGGAAGTATAGGGAAAGGCCGGGAAATAATGGCTGCCCTCGGGGGAAACCCCGTGCAGAAGAGCATTGGCAAGGTCCGCCTGGTCCCAGCCGCCGATACCGTGATCGGGATCGGGCGAGATATTTGGCGCAAGGAAGGTGCCAAAGGGCGAGGGGAAGGATTGCCCCCCGGCCAGCACCAGCCTGTCGTCGCCCTCGGCGCCCGGCGCGGTGTGGCACGACGCACAGCCGGCGGCGGTAAAAACCGTTTCGCCTCGCTCGGCATCGCCTTCGATACCGTCAAAATCGCCGTCGGCCACGGTTTTCGGCGCCGTGACCACCCAGCCGATGCCGGCGGCCACGAGGACCGCCGGAATGAACAGTTTGAGAGCCTTGGACATCTGGCTTTATTGCGGAATGCGGTAGTCTTGGTGACAGGCCTTGCAGGTGCCACCCAGCGCACCCAGGATCGGGCCCAGCGCCTCCTTGCCGTTGCCGGCCTCGGTGGCGGCCTTTTCCGCGGCCACGCCAAACGCGGCCCATTTCTCGTTGAAACCGGCGGTGTCGCTGTTGATCGTGTCCTTGGCGGTGGTGCCGTCGTTCATGCCACCGTCCGAGCCTTCGGGAAACAGCGATGCGAGATGCACCATCGACACGCCGTGGATCGATTCGCCCGCTGCGGTTGCGGCCTCGGCATCATAGTCCACCTCGCCCTTGGCCATCGCGCCAAGCGTTCCGAGGTTGAGCGCAATGGTCCACATCACGCCCTGGCGGGCCTTGATCTGGTTCTTGTATTCCTGTGCAATCGCGGAACCGCCGCTGAGAATTGCAGTGGCGGTCAAAATGGTTACGAGTTTTTTCATGAGTACCTTCCCGAAGTTGGTGCCTGTGCCGGAGCTTAGTATGCATGATGAAGATCACAAACATATTCCACAACCCTGCGGAAAGGGTGCGGATTAATGCACAACGGCAACTGGGATGACCTGAAATTCGTGCTGGCGGTGACCGAAACCGGATCAGTCAGTGCCGCCGCCCGGTCGCTGGGGGTCAACCATGCCACGGTCTTGCGCCGGATCGCCGCCTTCGAAGAGGCGCATGGGTCCGAGATTTTCGAACGCACCCAACAGGGCTATCGCCTGCGCCCGGATCGCGCAGATGTGATCGAAGCCGCACGCGAAGCTGCCTCGGCCCTGGGCAGGGTGAGCCATCTATTGCGGGCTGGCAGGCCAGGCGAGGGCGATGTGTTGCGACTGACCTCGACCGATACGCTGTGCGCGACGGTGCTGGCCGCCGGGATCGGCGAGATCTCGCGGGTCATGGCGCCGGATCGGGTCAGCCTGGTGTCCAGCAACGCGCATCTCGACATGGGGCGGTTGCAGGCCGATCTCGCGGTGCGCCCGTCGCCCAGCTGTCCGCCCGACATGACCGGGGAAGCGGTGATCGAGATGGGCTTTGACACCTTTGCCATGGACGCGGAGGAAACCCGCTGGCTGGGGCTGAGCGGGCCACTGGTGCGGGCCGGGCCCGCCTCCTGGATGGCCGATCGGGTGGAGGCCGGGCAGATCGTGGCCTGCGCCGACAGTTTCCTTGCCCTGCGCGAAATGGTCCGCCAGGGCCAGGGCATCGCGGTGCTGCCCGACATCCTGGCCCGTGGCGTGCCCGGGCTGCAGCGCGTCGACCGGGGCTTTCCCGAGATGCGGGTGCCGATCTGGGTGCTCTGTCACAAGGACCTGGCAGGCTCGCCCCGGATGCAGCGCTTCATGGCCGTGGTGGCGGAAGTGCTGCGCGCCGGGGCCGAGGGCTAGCTCAGTTCCGCGGCCCGCCCCAGCGCAGCCGATCCGCGGTCAGCGCCTCGGGCCAGCCAATCCAGCGCTCGACCGCATAGAGCACGAGGCACAGGGCAATCACCCCCAGCACCAGCTTGACCTTGCGGGCCGAAGGCGGGCGGCGCGCCCAGAGGGACATGCGAAGGAGCCAGTTCATGGTGATGTGCCTTTGTCATCTGACGATGCAACACCCCGGCGCGACAGTGCGGCGGCCAGGGTCATGCCTGTCCCCAAATCTAGCCCCATGCAGCGCCGGTTTCAAACCCGAAGCCCCGGGCCCCCCCGGCCTTCGACCTGAAAGGATCATGCGCCCTTGATTACGCGCGCCCGTTCATTCGCCGGTGAAACGCACCTTGCCGATATAAGGCAGGTTGCGATTGCGCTGCGCATAGTCGATGCCATAGCCCACCACGAATTCGTCGGGGATCGAAAAGCCGACCCAGTCGGACTTGAAATCCACCTCGCGCCGCGAGGGTTTGTCGAGCAGCGCGATGGTCTTCATCTTGGCCGGATGGCGCGAAGCCAGAAGCGAGGTGACGTGGCTGAGCGTGTGGCCGGTGTCGACGATATCCTCGACCACCAGCACGTCACGGCCCTCGATGGCGCCGCGCAGGTCCTTGAGGATACGCACCTCGCGGCTGGATTCCATGCCGCTGCCGTAAGACGAGGCTTCGATGAAATCAACCTCGACGCTCATGTCGAGCTCGCGCACCAGGTCGGCGATGAAGACAAAAGAGCCGCGCAAAAGCCCCACGACGACCAGCTTCTCGGTCTCGGCGAATTCCCGGCGAATCTCGGCGCCCAGCTCTTCGATCCGCGCCGCGATGGTCTTGGCCGAAATCATCTGGTCGATGACATATGGACGCTCTGACATGGGCCACCCCTTGCATTCCCTGGCATGAAGGGCGACATCACCCCCCGCGAACACATGACAAATCAGGGCGCGCATGCCAACCCATTCCGAGACCCGCCACCTGCCTTATTCGGCACAGCAGATGTACGACCTTGTCGCGGACGTGGGGCGCTACCCCGAGTTTCTGCCCTGGTGTGCGGCGGCGCGGATCCGCAAGCAGGTGCCGCAGGGCGACGGATCGGTGCTGATGGAGGCGGACCTCGTGATTTCGTTCAAGGTCTTCCGCGAAAAGTTCGGCAGCCGGGTGGTGCTCTGGCCCGACGACCGCAGGATCGACACCGAGTACCTGGACGGGCCGTTCAAATACATGAAATCCAACTGGGCCTTTGCCGAGGCCGCCGATGGCGGCTGCGACGTGTCTTTCTTTGTCGATTTCGAGTTCCGTAATGCAATCCTGCAAAAGATCATCGGCGTGGTCTTCAACGAGGCAATGCAGCGCATCGTGCGCGCCTTCGAGACCCGCGCCAAGGCGCTTTATGGCTAGCCCACCGCTTGACGGGTTGGCGGGGCGCACCTGGCGAATAAATCATCGAAACAACAAGTCATTGGATCAGACATGAATGACACCCTGCCGCCGTGCCCCGAATGCGCCTCGGTCTATACCTACCAGGTGGATGCGCTGCTGACCTGTCCCGAATGCGGGCATGAATGGTCCGCCAGTGCCGCCGAGGACACCGGCGCGGAGGTGCGTGACAGCGTCGGCAACCTGCTGAGCGACGGCGACACAGTGACCGTGATCAAGGACCTGAAACTCAAGGGCACCTCGTCGGTGATCAAGGTCGGCACCAAGGTCCGGGGCATCCGGCTGGTCGACGGTGACCACGACATCGACTGCAAGGTGCCGGGCGTCGGGCCGATTGGCCTGAAGTCGCAGTTCGTCAAGAAGGTCGCGGACTAAGTGTTTGATCTTGGGGGGGTGATGGGCGCGGGATGAAATCCCGCGATGGCCATCGGCACTTTTGATTTCGCCGTCCCTTTGCAAGCCGACCATCTGGGGGCCAGCCCCCAGACCCCCGGGATATTTGAAAACCGAAGAAGACCCGGGCGCGATCCCCTGCTTCATCTTGCAAGATAAACTCCGGGGGTGAGCCCAAAGGGCGAGGGGGCTGGCCCCCTTTCTTGCGGGGCCGCTTTGCACCGGCCCCACCGGTTCAGTTCACCGAAGACACCTCGCTTCAGCTCGCGTGATCGTAAGCGCGTTCGCCATGCACCGACAGGTCAAGACCGTTGGTCTCGGTCTCGGCATCGATACGCAGCGGGGTGATGGCCTTGACCACGTAGATCAGCGCCACTGTCACCACCACGGTAAAGACACCGACGATCAGCAGCGATCCAAGCTGCGCCACGAAGCTGCCCGCGCCGAAGACGGCAATCATGATCGTGCCGAAGATGCCGCCGACGCCATGCACCGCGAAAACGTCGAGCGTGTCGTCGATCTTGACCGCGTTGCGGATGAAGTTCACCGCCTCCTGGCACAGAACGCCCGCCACCGCGCCGATGATCAGCGCCTCGATTGGCCCGACAAAGCCGCTGGCCGGGGTGATCGAGGCGAGGCCGGCGATGGTGCCGGTGACCATGCCGACAAGGGAGGCCTTGCCGAACTTGATCTTCTCCCACAGCGCCCAGGTCAGCGACGCGGTCGCCGCCGAAATATGCGTCACCGTCAGCGCCATCGCAGCACCTCCATCGGCGGCCAGTTGCGAGCCGCCATTGAAGCCGAACCAGCCGACCCAGAGCATCGCCGCGCCGATCATCACGAAACCGGGGTTGTGCGGCGGGGTGGTGCGGTTCTTGCGCGGGCCAAGGAAGACCGCGATCAACAGCGCCGCGAGACCCGCGGTTTCATGCACCACGATGCCGCCGGCGAAATCCTTCACCCCGGTTTCGCCAAAGATGCCGCCATCGGCCAGCATCCCGCCGCCCCAGACCCAATGCACCACCGGCGCATAGCACAAGAGCATCCAAAGCCCGGAAAACAGCAGCACGAAGCCAAAGCCGATCCGCTCCACATAGGCGCCGACGATCAGCGCGGGGGTGATGATGGCGAATGTCATCTGGAAGGCGAAGAACAGCACCTCGGGCAGGGTGCCCGAGAGGTCTTCGGCGGTCATGCCCAGCAGCATCAGCTTGTCGAGCCCGCCCCAATAGCCGCTGTCGCCGCCGCCGAAGGCGATGGAATAGCCGGCGACAAACCACAGCACGCTCATCAGACAGGCGATGGCATAGCAATGCATGAAAACGCTGAGCACGTTGCGGGCGCGCACAAGGCCGCCGTAAAACAGGGCAAGCCCCGGCAGTGTCATGAACAACACAAGCGCCGTTGCCACGATGATCCAGGCGGTATCAGCTCCGTTCATCCCTCGAATTCCTTCCAGTTTGGCTGTTTTCGGCGAGAAAGCCCAAACCGGATGCGAAAAAAAGCAGCAAGTGCCACGAGGGGCGCTCAAAAGCGGTGCATTTGCTGAATGCCTGCTTTTGTGGCGGAGAAATTGCGGATTTGCTTAAATCTGGCGCAATTTGCGCAAGATCAGGGTCAGCGCATGGTCGCGGGCGCTGCGCCGGACCTCGGCCCGGCCCGGGGCGCCGAACTCGATGGTCTCGGACGTGGTGCCTGTCGCGGAGGCCAGCGCGAAACAGACGCGGCCTTCGGGCTTGAACTCGGAACCGCCCGGCCCGGCGATGCCGGAAATCGACACGGCCACATTGGCCCCGGCTGCCCGCAACGCGCCTTCGGCCATGTCCCGCGCGACCTCTTCCGAGACCGCGCCAAAAGCGTCGAGCCTGGCCGGGCGCACGCCCAGCATGTCGGTCTTGGCCTGGTTGGAGTAGGTGACAAAGCCGCGTTCAAAGATCGCGGAGGAGCCCGCCACGTCGGTGATCGCCGCCGCGACCATGCCGCCGGTGCAGCTTTCGGCACAGGTCACCGTGGCATTGGCGGCGCGGGCGGCGGCCAGGATGTCATCCGCCAGGCTCATACCAGGATCACCAGATGGAACAGGGCGGCCAGCGCCACCACGCCAATCGCGGCAAAGACCCCGGCGATCACGTCGTCCAGCATCACGCCCATCGGCCCGCCGCGCCGGTCGGCTTTGCCCACGGGGCCGGGTTTCCAGATGTCGAACAGGCGAAACAGCACGAAGGCCGCGACCCAGCCGGGCCAGAGCGCCAGCAGGTCGACATCGCGGGCATTGGCGCCATAGATCACCGGCATCAGTGCGATCCAGACGCCGACCAGCTCATCTATGACAATCTCGCCGGGGTCGTGGTTGTCCTTGCCGCGGGTCTCCTCGCCGGTGGCCCAGAGGCCGACCGCAAAGGCGACCACAGTGCAGAGCACGAAGCCGAAGAACCCGGCCCATTGCGCCGCCAGCCAGCCCAGCGGCAGCGCGGAAAGCGTGCCCCAGGTGCCGGGGGCGGGCTTGAGGTAGCCGGAATAGAAGACGGTGGCGATCAGGCGGGCGATCATGCGGACACCAGAAGAACGCTGGCCTGCGCCGCGATCCCCTCTTGCCGGCCGGTGAAGCCGAGTTTTTCCGAGGTGGTTGCCTTGACCGAGACCTGGTCGATGTCACAGCCGATGATTTCGGCCAGCTTGCCGCGCATCGCTTGCGCATGCGGGCCGATCTTGGGACGTTCACAGATCAGCGTGACGTCCGCATTGCCCAGCTTGAATCCCATTTCAGATGCAAGATCAACGGCATGGCGCAGGAAGATAAAGCTCTCGGCGCCCTTCCACTGCGGGTCCGAGGGGGGGAAGTGCTGGCCAATGTCACCACGCGCCAGCGCGCCATAGATCGCGTCGGTCAGCGCATGCATGCCGACATCGGCGTCGGAATGGCCTTTCAGCGCGCGGTCATGCGCGACCTTTACGCCGCACAGCACCACGTGATCGCCGTCTTCAAAGGCATGCACGTCATATCCGTTGCCAATCCGCATGGCGCTTCCTTTCAACAGCCGGTCGGCCCGGGCAAAATCCTCGGGCCAGGTGATTTTCAGGTTCTCTTCTGCGCCGGGGACGATGGCAACGTCCAGCCCGAATGCACGCGCCACGGCGACATCATCGGCGGCATCGCCGGAATGGGCGCGGTGCGCGGCGAGGATGGCATCGAAGTGAAATCCCTGGGGCGTCTGGGCGCGAAACAGACCGCTGCGGTCGCGGGTGCCGGTGACGCGCGCCTTGTCCCCGGTCCAGAGCGCATCCGACACCGGCAGCGCAGGCGCGGCGCCCGGTGCGTCGTGCAAACCGGCCAGAACGTTGCGGATCACAGCGGGGCTGACGGTGGCGCGGGCCACGTCGTGGATCAGCACCGCGTCAAAGCCGCGATCCGCCAGCGCCTCCAGCCCCCGGCGCACGCTTTCGGCGCGCGTTGCGCCGCCGGTGACTGTAGGCAGGTCCAGGCCCCGGGCCTTATCGCGGTCGTCGGGATGGATCACCAGCAGGCGCTCGGCGATCTCGGGCAGGGCAAAGGCATCGAGCGTCCAGTCCACCACGCGCCGCCCGGCCAGCGGCCGCCATTGCTTGGGACCGCCCGGGCCGGCCCGGGTGCCGCGACCTGCGGCGACGATGAGAGCGACGGTTTTCATGCCCGCCTGATATTCTTTGCCGATCCAACTGGCAATTGCCCCAAGGGCGCCGCCTGTTTTTTAGGCAGCGGCTTGTTTTGCAGCCGTCGAAATCGCGGGAAACATTGAAGTGGGGGGGGGAAGCCGTTACCCCGGAGTGTAATGCACAAGGATTAAGCACGTGACCATTCAGGTGGCAAACCTAACCCTGGCCCCTCCGGTTTTCCTGGCCCCGCTGGCCGGAATCACCGATCTGCCGTTCCGAAATCTGGTCCAGAGCTTCGGCTCGGGGCTGGTGGTGTCTGAAATGGTGGCCAGCCAGGAAATGGTTCAGGCCAAGCCCGGGGTGCGGGAAAAGGCGGAACTGGGCTACGGGGTCGCGGCGACGGCGGTACAGATTGCCGGGCGCGATGCCTATTGGATGGGCGAGGCGGCGCGCATGGTCGAGGCCAACGGCGCGCGGCTGATCGACATCAACATGGGCTGTCCGGCGAAAAAGGTGACAAGCGCCTCCGGCACGGGGGCCTCGGGATCGGCGCTGATGAAGGACCTCGACCACGCGCTGAGCCTGATCGAGGCGGTGGTGGCGGCGGTGGACCTGCCGGTCACGCTCAAGACGCGGCTGGGCTGGGACGATGCCATGCTGAACGCGCCCGAGCTGGCGCGGCGGGCCGAGAATGCCGGCATCCGGATGGTGACGATCCACGGGCGCACCCGCTGTCAGTTCTACAAGGGGCGGGCGGACTGGGGTGCGATTGCCAATGTGGTGCGCGCGGTGGACATTCCGGTGATTGCCAATGGCGACATCACCAATGGCACGCAAGCTGTTGAAGCAATGGAGAAATCCGGCGCAAGCGGCGTGATGATCGGGCGTGGGGCGCAGGGGCGACCCTGGATCCTGGCGCAGGTGGCACATGAGGTCTTTGGCGCTCCGGCGCCCGAAATCCCAAAGGGGAAGCGATTTGTTGACATGGTTTCAGGACATTACGAGGCGATGCTGACGTTTTACGGTAAGGACCTGGGCCTGCGCGTCGCGCGCAAGCACCTGGGATGGTACATGGATCACGCAGGCACCGAAGCGGACCTGCGGCGGTTGATCCTGACGGCAAAGGACCCGGAAATGGTGTTTCGGCATCTGCCGGATGCACTGACTGCCGGTGCGGAGGCGGCAGCATGAGTATCGATGCGCAAGCCATTGAAAATATGGTCTGGTCCTCGCTTCCGGTGCCGGGCGTGATGATCGACGCCGAGGATCGGATCCTCGATGTGAACCCGGCGGCAGAGGGGTTTCTGAATTCTTCGGCCCGGGCGCTGAAGGGCGAACCGATCTGGGATCGGCTGGCGGTGGATGCGCCGCTGGAGGAAAGCTTTGCCCGGGCACGCCACTACGGCACGCCGTTGTTTGTCAACGACGTGGACGTCGGCACCGGCGATCGCGCGCCGCTGCAATGCAACCTTCAGGTGGCGCCGTTGCAGGGGGCCGAGGGCTGCATGGTGATGCTGATCAGCCCGCGAGAGCTGGCCGGGCGCATGACCCAGAGCCAATCGGTGAAATCCGCCGCGAAAAGTGCCATCGGCATGGCGGAAATGCTGGCGCATGAAATCAAGAACCCGCTGGCGGGTATCGCCGGTGCGGCGCAGCTTCTGAGCATGAACCTCACCTCGGAAGACCTTGAATTAACGGACCTTATCGTTGGCGAAACCCGGCGTATCGTGAAGCTTCTGGAGCAGGTGGAGCAATTCGGCAACCTTTCGGCGCCGGAGCGCAAATCGGTCAACATCCACGACGTGCTGGACCGCGCCCGCCGCTCGGCGCTTCTGGGGGTGGCGGCGCATATGCGGATCGTCGAGGATTACGACCCTTCGCTGCCCAATGCCTGGGGCGATCCGGACCAGCTGTTGCAGGTGGTGTCGAACCTGATCCGCAACGCCGCCGAAGCCGCCACCGGCGAGACCGGCACGATCCGGCTGCATTCCTACTACGAACGGGCCTTCCGGCTGCGCCGCTCTGACGGCACCGGCCAGACCCTGCCGCTACAGATCGAGGTGATCGACGATGGGCCGGGCCTGCCCGAGGACCTGAAGGGCGATCTCTTCGAGCCTTTCGTGTCGGGCAAGGAAAACGGCACCGGGCTTGGCCTGGCGCTGGTGTCCAAGATCATCTCGGACCACGACGGATGGATTTCCGTGACGTCGACACCCGGACGCACGGTGTTTCGCATATCGCTCCCAATGGTGCCAAAGGGCATGGACGTGGAGCCGACCCAGGAGAATGACTGATGGACGGGACAATTCTTGTCGCTGACGACGACCGCACGATCCGTACGGTTCTGACACAGGCGCTGACCAGGGCGGGGTGCAAGGTGCATGCCACCTCGTCGCTGACCACGCTGATGCGCTGGGTGGGCGAGGGCAAGGGCGACGTGGTGATTTCCGACGTTGTCATGCCCGACGGCAACGGGCTGGAGATGCTGCCCAAGATCAAGACAGACCGGCCCGACCTGCCGGTGATCGTGATATCGGCGCAGAACACCATCATGACGGCGATCCAGGCCGCTGAAGCCGAAGCTTACGACTATCTGCCAAAGCCCTTTGACCTGCCGGACCTGATGAAGCGGACGGCGCGCGCGCTGGAGGCCCGGACAAGCCCGGCCCGCCCGGCGACCGAGACGGTGGACCAGCCCGACGAGCTGCCGCTGGTGGGCAAGACGCCGGTGATGCAATCGCTCTATCGGCTTGTGGCGCGGGTGATGAACACCGATCTTCCGGTGCTGATTTCCGGTGAAAGCGGGACGGGCAAGTCCTTGATCGCGCGTGCGATTCACGACTTCTCCGATCGGCGGACACTGCCGTTTGTCACCGTCACCGGCAATGACCTGCGCGATATCGAAGGCCCGGCGCGGGTGCTGGCCAAGGTGCGCGGCGGCACGCTTTTGTTCGACGAGATCACCGATATTCCCGACGACATCCAGGCGCGGATCGTGCGCATGGTGGACACCCCCGGCGATCACGTGCCGCGCTTCATGGCGACCTCGCAGGGTGATCTGGCCGAGGCGCTGGACAAGGGCCGGGTGCGGCAGGACCTCTATTACCGGCTGTCGGGGGCGTCGATCCAGGTGCCATCCTTGCGCGAACGGGTTGAGGACATTGCCCTTCTGACGGTGCATTTCCTGACCCGGGCCGAGCGTGAGGGCGCGCCCAAACGCTGGCTGTCCGAGGATGCGGCGGATCTGTTCCGTGCCTACAGCTGGCCTGGCAACGTGCGTCAGCTGGAAAACGCGGTGCGCCGTCTGAGCCTGACCAGCCGGGCCGAGGAAATCACCCGGACCGAGGTTGAGCTGGTGCTGGGCAACCAGCCCGAGATGGAGCCGGTCCTGTCGGGGGGTAGCAGCGAAAAGTTGGGGGCGGCGGTGTCGCGGCACCTGCGGCGGTATTTCGATCTGCATGGCGCGCTTCTGCCGCCGCCGGGTCTGTACCAGCGGATCCTGCGCGAAGTGGAATATCCGCTGATCGAGATCGCGCTGGAAGCGACCGGCGGCAACCAGGCAAAATGCGCCGAACTGCTGGGCATCAACCGCAATACCCTGCGCAAGAAAATCACCGATCTCGATATTCCCGTGACACGGCGCCGCAAATTGATGTAAAACAGCCACATGAGTGGCCCCGAAGACGCAACCCTTGTGGCGGCGTTGGGAGAGAGCCACAAGATATGGCGGTTCGTCGCGCAAGCGGCACATCGAAGTGAGGGCGGTCTGTGGCCACAAGGGCACATGCACCAACCGGTGAAATAGCCGGGAAAGGCGGGAATCCGCCGAAGCGCAGGTTTGGTTTGGACCAGGTGCGCCGTTGGAGCCGCCTGCGGCGGGTCCAGAATTATGCCACGCTGGGGCTGGTGATCCTGGGGCCGACGCTGGCCTTTGGCACCTTCCTGGTGATGGGTCCGCTGGATATGGGCGCGACCTCGCCGGGGTTGCGGCTGATCCTGCTGGGCGACTTTGTCTATGTCCTTTTGATTGCGGCGCTGGTGCTGCAACGGGTGGCGCGCATGGTGGCGGCGCGGCGGGCGCGCTCTGCCGGGTCGCGGCTGCATTTGCGGCTGACCGGGGTGTTTGCGCTGATGGCGTTGATCCCGACGGTGACCGTGGCGGTCTTTGCGGTGCTGACCATCAATATCGGGTTGGAGACCTGGTTCTCGGACCGGGTGCGGCAGGTGGTGGGTGCCTCGTTGTCGGCGGCCCAGGCCTATCAATCGGAACAGCGCGAGGACCTGGTCGAGGATGCGACGGCGCTGGCGCGCTACATCGATGCCCAGCGCGCGGCGATTGCCCGCGACCCGACAACCAACCTGCGCAAGGTGCTGACCGATGGCCAGACGCGCATTCAGCGGGGATTGCGCGAGGCCTATCTGATTGACGGCACCGGCGCATTGCAGGCGCGGGGCGAACGATCCTACCTGTTTGATTTCGAGCAGCCCGGCGTGGCGCAGATCGCGGCCAGCCGTGACGGCGAAGGCATCACCCTGATCGAGGATTGGGACAACAGCGAGTTCCGCGCCATCGTGCCGCTGCGCCAGTTCCCCGACCGGTATCTTTATATCAGCCGCGTGGTGAATGGCGGGCTTCTGAACCTGCTCGACAGCACGCAGGAAACTGCACGGTTCTATCAGCAGCAGGAGAGTGAGCGGGGGCGGCGGTTGTTCGACTTCGCGATGATCTATCTCGGATTTGCGCTCTTGCTGGTGCTGGCGTCGATCTGGCTTGGCCTGTGGTTCGCCGAGCGCCTGTCGCGGCCCGTGGGCCGGTTGACCGGCGCGGCGCAAAGGGTCGGCGCGGGGGATCTGGACGTGCAGGTGCGCGAGGAAGAGGGCGACGACGAAATCGCCATGCTGGGCCGCTACTTCAACCAGATGACCAAGCAGCTCAAGGGCCAGCGCGAGACGCTTCTGGACAACACCCGCCAGATCGAGCGGCGGCGCAGGCTGTTCGATTCGGTGCTGTCGTCGGTCACTTCGGGCGTTGTGGGCCTGGACGATCAGGGGCGGGTCAGCTTCGTCAACCGCTCGGCCGAGCGGCTTCTGGGCTGGACCGAGGATCGCCAACTGGTGCCGTTGAACGTGGCGGTGCCCGAGTTCGGCACCCTGTTTGAACAGCTGGCCAGCGGCGAACGCAACGTGGTGCAGCAAGAGGTCAAGGTGGTCCGCGAGGGCCGGCAGGAGAATCTGCTGGTGCGGATGGCCACGCGCAGCCGCGAAGATGGTTCGCTTGAGGGCTACGTGGTGGCCTTCGACGATGTTTCGGACCTGGTGGCGGCGCAGCGGATGGCGGCCTGGGGCGACGTGGCCCGGCGCATCGCGCATGAGATCAAGAACCCGCTGACCCCGATCCAGCTGTCGGCAGAGCGCATCAACCGCAAGTTCCGCCGCGAGCTGGAAGCCGAAAGCGCCGCGAAGCTGGAAGATCTGACCGGCGTGATCGTGCGTCAGACCAACGACCTGCGCCGCATCGTTGACGAGTTCTCGAAATTCGCCCGTATGCCAGAGCCCGAGCGCGCGCCCGAAGACGTGGTGGACCTGTTGCGCGGGGCGCTGCTGTTGCAGGAAAGTGGCCAGCCGGATGTGACTTTCCTGTCGGACCTGCCTGAGACGAAGCTGATGGCCGATCTGGACGCGACGATGATCAGCCAGGCGCTGACCAACCTGATCAAGAACGCGGGCGAGGCCATTGAGACCTTGCAGGAACGGGGCGCGCCCGAGGGCCACAAGCCGATGATCCGCGTCACCTGCGAGGCGGATAGCAGACAGGCGCTGATCCACATCATGGACAACGGCATCGGCCTGCCGGAAGACCGCGCGCGGCTGTTCGAGCCTTATGTGACGACGCGCGACAAGGGCACCGGCCTGGGCCTGCCCATCGTCAAGAAGATCATCGAGGAACATGGCGGCACGCTTGCGCTGGAAGACGCGCCGCTGTTCGACGGCCAGTCCCATCGCGGGGCAATGGCGGTCATCCGGCTGCCGCTGGCGGTCGCAAAACCAGGTGTGAGTGAAGAGGAACGAGGGGAATCGAGCAGATGAGCGATATTCTGATTGTTGACGACGAACGCGATATCCGCGAGCTGATCGGGGATATTCTGGAAGACGAAGGCTATACCACCCGCCTGGCCGGCGGGTCGGACGAATGCATGGCGGCGCTGAATGACGAGCCGCCGGCGCTGATGATCCTGGACATCTGGCTGAAAGACAGCCGGATGGACGGCATCGACATCCTCAAGACCGTCAAGCGCGACAATCCCGGCATCCCGGTGGTGATCATCTCGGGACATGGCAATATCGAGATCGCGGTCGCGGCGATCAAGCAGGGCGCCTATGATTTCATCGAAAAGCCCTTCAACATCGACCAGCTGCTGGTGGTGATCCGCCGCGCGATGGAAACCTCGCGCCTGCGCCGGGAAAACCAGCAATTGCGCCGCAAGGAAACGACAGCGGCCGAGATGGTTGGCGAAAGCGCGGCCTTCCGCACGCTGGTGAGCCAGTTGGACAAGGTGACCAAGTCCAACGGCCGCGTCATGCTGACCGGTCCGGCGGGCAGCGGCAAGGAAGTGGCGGCACGGTACATCCACGCCCATTCCAACCGCTCCGATGCGCCATTTGTCACCGTCAACTGTGCCTCGATCGAACCCGAGACGATGGAAGACCTGCTCTTTGGCCGTGAAGGCGCCGAGCGCGGGATCGAAGCGGGCCTGTTGGAGCAGGCCCACGGCGGGGTGATCTATTTCGACGAGGTCGCGGACATGCCCTTGGGCACCCAGTCCAAGATCCTGCGCGTGCTGGTCGATCAGCAATTCACCCGGGTGGGCGGCACCGACAAGGTGCGTGTCGATCTGCGGGTGATCTCCTCGACCAACAAGAACCTGGAAGAGGAAATCGCCGCCGAGACCTTCCGCCAGGAGCTGTATCACCGGTTGAACGTGGTGCCGATTGCCGTGCCGTCGCTTGAGGATCGGCGCGAGGATATTCCGGTGCTGGCCGCCTATTTCATCAAGGGCTGTCACGAAAGCCAGGGCTTGCCGCAGCGCCAGCTGTCGGACGAGGCAATCGCGCTGATGCAGACCATGACCTGGCCGGGCAACGTGCGCCAGTTGAAGAACCTGATCGAACGAGTGCTGATCCTGGGTGATGGCACGGGCGAGATCGAGGCGCGCGAACTGCCGCAGGACAGCGCCGACACCAAGGAGGATGGTCGCGTGGTGCTGGCGGGGACGCTGGCGACACTGCCGCTGCGCGAGGCGCGCGAGGCCTTTGAACGCGAATACCTGCTGACCCAGATCAACCGCTTTGGCGGGAATATCTCGCGCACCGCGTCTTTCGTGGGGATGGAGCGCTCGGCGCTGCACCGCAAGCTGAAGTCGTTGGGGGTTGTCACCTCGGCCAAGTCCGGCGCGCGGGTGGCGCGGGTGGACGACGACGCGACGGCGCAGGCGGGCTAGGGCCATGATCACACGACGGCGGGCTGCGGGCCTGGTGGCGGCCTCGGTCCTGCTGGCGGGGTGCGGCGGCCCCGGGCCGCGTTCGGAAGCGGCGGAAACGGCGCTTGCGGATCAGACGGTGGCCGAGCGGATCGCGGGCGTCACGGCGGCGTTGGTGGCGCTGGGCCCCGGCGTGGACCGGGCCGAGGCGGCGCGCGCGGCCGGGATCGCGGTGCGCCAGCCCCTGGCCTGGGCGCAGGAGTGGCAGGTCGTGGACCCGCCGCTGCGCCACAACTTCAAGGTCATCCACGGCATGCGCGACAAGGGCGTCTGCCGCGACTGGACCAATGCGCTGCATGCGGCGCTGCGCCAGGCGGGGTTGCGGACGCTGAAGCTGCATGTCGGCGTGGCCAATGCCCGCAACGTCGCGCTTGAGCATGTCTCGGTGATCGTCAGCGCCCGGGGTGCGCCGATGCAAAGCGGTGTCGTCCTGGACCCCTGGCGGATCGGGCAGGGACGGTTGTGGTATGGCAAGGTGTCGGAAGACCCGCGCTATCGCTGGGAAACGCTTGAAGCGGTGCGCGCCTGGCAGGCCGAGATGAAGGCGCGAATCCCGCGGTGAGGCGCGGCGATCGGATCGGCCTTCGGGCATGGAATACCTGACCCCCGGCGGGCTTGTCATATGGGGGGCTTCGGGGCAGGGTCGCGCCATTGACACCGATCCAACACACGAGATTTGCACAGATGCCCAAACACCTTTTGACCGCAAGCGCCATTGCCCTTCTGACCGCCATGCCGCTGGCCGCGGACGAGATCACCGATACCCTGCAAAGCGCCATCGAGGCCTATGAAGACGGTGACGTGCAATACGCGCTGGACGAGCTTGAGATCGCCAAGCAGAAGCTGATGGGCCTGAAAACCGGCGCGCTGTCGGCCTTTCTTCCGGTACCGCCCGAAGGCTGGACCCGCGAAGACAACCCGGACGTGGCCCAGGGTCTGGGCATGATGGGCGGTGGCGTGGCCGCCGAGGCGAGCTATTCCAACGGAAGCCAGACCTATACCATCAACCTGATGGCCGACAATGCGATGGTGGCCAGCCTTGCGGGCATGATCAACAATGCCGCGGTGATGGGCATGAAGGTCGAACGGGTGAACCGCCAGAAATTCGCCATCCAGGACAGCGAGATCATGGGCCTCGTGGCCAACCGCGTATTGGTGCGCATTTCGGGCGCCGACGTCGACACCATGCTGGCCGCGCTGGAAGAGATGGATTTCAAGGCGATGGCCAGCTTCGGGCAGTAGGCTGACGCACTTCTGGCCCTGATCAACCCGCCCGGTTTTTTTGAAACCGGCAAAGCCCCGGCGCTCGCGGCCCCTGCTTCATCTTGCCAGATAAACTCCGGGGGTGAGCCTGAAAGGCGAGGGGGCTGGCCCCCTTTCCTTCAGGGGCCTCTCCTGCGCAGCGTCCGCCCATTTCAGCATGTCCGCATCACACCCTGTTTGCGCAGGGGCGGCGCAGGATTGACCCCCCTCGGACCTTCTGCCAAGGATAACCTTCGCGAGACAGGGCAGGGAGCCCCGACACATGAAGGTCATCATCTGTGGCGCCGGCCAGGTCGGCTGGCAGATCGCCCGGCATCTCTCGGGCGAGCGCAACGACGTGACGGTGGTGGACAACAACCCCGATCTTGTCCGCCGGGCCACCGACACGCTGGACGTGCAGGGCATCGCCGGCTTTGCCAGCTATCCCGACATCCTCGAACGCGCGGGCGCGCGGGATGCCGACATGATCATCGCCGCCACCTATTCGGACGAGGTCAACATGGTCACCTGCCAGGTGGCCCATTCGGTTTTTGCCATCCCGCGCAAGGTGGCGCGGCTGCGCTCGCAGAGCTACCTGGATGCGATCTATTCCGACCTCTACCGCCGCGACCACCTGCCCATCGACGTGGTGATCTCGCCCGAGAAGGAAGTGGCCGATGCCGCGCTGCAACGGCTGTCTGCGCCCGCGGCCTTTGACACCGAGAGCTTCCTGGACGGCAAGGCCCAGTTTCTCGGGCTTCGGCTGGGCGAGGATTGCCCGGTGCTGAACACGCCGCTGCGGCAGTTGACCGATCTGTTTTCCACCCTGCGTTCGGTGGTGGTGGCGATCCGGCGCGAAGGCACGCTGTTTGCGCCCGACGCGGCCGACCAGTTGTTTGCCAATGACGATTGCTACGTGGTCAGCCACACCGACGACGTGGCCCGCACGATGGAGATCTTCGGCAAGAAACAGGCCAAGCAGGAACGCGTGGTGCTGGTCGGCGGCGGCAATGTCGGCCTGGCCGTGGCCACCGCGCTTGAGACCCGGGCCGACCGGATCCGCGCCAAGGTGATCGAGAAAAGCCGCAAATGCGCGGAACGCGCGGCGGACATCCTGGAAAAGACCATCGTGCTCAATGGCGACGGGCTGGATGCGGCGCTTCTGAAAGAGGCCAACATCAACCGCGCCGACGCCGTTCTGACCGTGACCGACGACGACAAGGTCAACATGCTGGCCGCCGTGCGTGCCAAGGCCGAGGGCTGCCCCTTTGCCATCGCATTGATCAACGACCCGACGCTGGTGCCGCTGATGGGGCCATTGGGCATCGACGCCTATATCAACCCGCGCGCCACCACCGTCTCGTCGATCCTGCGCCACATCCGTCATGGCCGGGTGCGCGGCGTCTATTCCGTGGGGGATGCCGAGGCCGAGGTGATCGAGGCCGAAGTTCTGTCCACCTCGCCCATCGCCGGGCAACGCATTCGTGACATCGACTTCCCCGAAGGTGTGCTGGTGGGCGCGATCCTGCAAGACGGCAAGGTGGTGCGCCCGACCGGCGGGCTGCGAATCGAGGAGGGCAACGTGATCGTGCTGTTCTCGATGTCCAAGGACGTGGCCGAAGTGGAGCGGCTGCTCCAGGTTTCGATCGATTTCTTCTGAGCATGGCCAACAGCCTCCGCACCCTGCCGTTCTTTCTGCAGCTCGTCGCGCTGACAGGGCTGTGGATGATGGTGCCGGCCATTCACGCGCTGGTGCATGACGCGTTTCACCAGGCGCGGTCCTTCTTTTATGCCGGGCTTCTGACGCTGATCTTTACCAGCCTGGTGGGCATCGCCATTTCCAATCGCCCCAGAAGCCGTTCCGGCCTGGAACAGCTGGCCGGGTTGCTGGGGGCTTTCACGGTCATTCCCTTGATCATGGCGGTGCCGTTTTTCGAAGCGCTGCGCACCACGACCTTCATCAACGCCTACCTGGAAATGGTGTCGAGCTTCACCACTACCGGCGCCACGCTGTTTCCGCCGGAACGGCTGTCGGACACGCTGCACCTGTGGCGGGCGTTGGTGGGCTGGATGGGCGGTCTGCTGATGTGGATTGCCGCCGCCGCGATCCTGGCGCCGCTGAACCTGGGTGGTTTCGAAGTCACGGCCAGTGCCGAACCGGGCGGGGGCGAGGCGCGCGTTGCCTCGATGGACGGGGCGGATGCGGTGACGCGGGTGATGCGCACGTCGTGGCGATTGATCCCGGTCTATGGCGGGCTGACGCTGGTGCTGTGGATCTGCCTGCTGGTGGCGGGCGAGGCGCCGTTGGCGGCCTTCAGCCATGCGGCCTCGACGCTGGCGACCTCGGGCATCTCGCCGGTGGGCGGGGTCCAGAACGGCGCTTCGGGGTTGGTGGGCGAGGCGCTGATCTTTCTGTTCATGCTGTTCGCGCTGTCGCGGCTGACCTTTTCCAACGATACGGTGACCGGCGCCGCGGCGGACCTGCGCCATGACCCGGAATTCCGGCTGGGCCTGATCGTGGTGGTGGCGATGCCCGGCTTCCTGATCCTGCGGCACTGGTCCGGCGCCTATGACGTGAACAACGTGAACGATTTCCTGGCGGTGTTGCATGCGGCCTGGGGCAGCATGTTCACGGTCTTGTCCTTTCTCTCGACCACCGGGTTCGAAAGCGTGGATTGGGCCGAATCGCGCAATTGGTCGGGGCTGGACAGCCCCGGGATCATCCTGCTGGGGCTGGCCATGATCGGCGGCGGGGTGGCGACCACGGCAGGCGGGGTCAAGCTCTTGCGGGTCTTCGCGCTCTACCTCAATGGCCGCCGCGAGATCGAACGCCTGGTGCATCCCTCGTCGGTCGGCAATGCCCGGGCCCTGAGCCGCCGGATCCGGCGGCAGGGGGCTTTCGTGGCCTGGATCTTCTTCATGCTTTTTGCCATGTCGCTGGCTGCAATCACCATCGTCCTGGGCGGATTTGGCGTGCGGCTGGACGCGGCGATCGTGCTGGCCACCTCCGGGCTGTCGACCACCGGACCGTTGATCCAGGTGGCCCTGGAGGCGCCGATCAACCTCGCGGAACTCAACAGCGGGGCCAAGCTGGTCTATGGCGCGGCGATGGTGGTGGGGCGGCTGGAAACCCTGGCCATCATCGCGCTGCTGTCGCCCAACCTCTGGCGGAATTGACTTTTGCTGCGGTGCAGCATAAATTGACGCGAGATTGGACTGGAAAGTCCTTGACGGGGCCTTCATACTCGCGCGTCAGGGAGGGGCCGATCCGCGGCAACTACGAGCAAGAACAAAGGCAAACAGGTATGGCTTCGGACAGACAGAACCTTCAGGACGCGTTCCTGAATCACGTGCGGAAAACCAAGGTTCCGGTAACGGTTTTCCTGATCAACGGTGTGAAACTGCAAGGTGTGATCACCTGGTTCGACAACTTTTGTGTGCTGCTGCGCCGCGACGGACAGTCGCAGCTTGTCTACAAGCACGCGATCTCGACGATCATGCCGGCCCAGCCGATCAACCTCTACGATGGTGATGAAAGCGCTTGAAAGAGCATGCAACGCATGTGACCCGCGCCTGGGTCCTGCATCCCGACATCGCCTCTGACAACCAACGGCGGCCCGCGGGCCCGGCGTTGGATGAGGCTGTTGCCCTGGCGGCGGCACTCCCCGATCTTGAGATCGCGGGGTCCGAAGTTGTGCGGCTGAAAACGGCGCAACCGGGCAAATTGTTCGGTTCCGGCAAGATTGAAGAGCTCAAGGCCCGGTTTGAGGCCGCGGATGTTGAGCTTGTGCTGGTCGATGGGCCGGTCACACCGGTCCAGCAGCGCAACCTGGAAAAGGAATGGGGCGTCAAGCTCCTGGACCGCACCGGGCTGATCCTTGAGATTTTCTCGGACCGTGCGGCGACGCGCGAAGGCGTGCTGCAGGTCGAGATGGCCGCGCTGTCGTATCAGCGTACCCGCCTGGTTCGCGCCTGGACCCACCTGGAACGCCAGCGCGGCGGGCTGGGCTTTGTCGGCGGCCCCGGCGAGACCCAGATCGAGGCCGACCGGCGCGCCATCGACGATCAGCTGGTGCGCCTGCGCCGTCAGCTGGACAAGGTTGTCCGCACCCGCGATCTGCACCGCAAGGCCCGCGCCAAGGTGCCTTTCCCGATCGTGGCGCTGGTGGGCTATACCAACGCCGGCAAGTCGACGTTGTTCAACCGGCTCACCGGGGCCGAGGTCATGGCCAAGGACATGCTCTTTGCGACGCTCGACCCGACGATGCGCGCGGTCAAGCTGGACAACGGGCTCGAGGTGATCCTGTCGGACACGGTGGGGTTCATCTCGGACCTGCCGACCGAGCTGGTCGCCGCCTTCCGCGCCACGCTGGAAGAGGTGCTGGCGGCGGATGTGATCTGCCACGTGCGCGACATTTCCCATGACGAGACCGAGGAACAGGCCGAGGACGTGCGCGCCATCCTCAATGGCCTTGGCGTGCCCGAAACCACCCCGCAGCTGGAGATCTGGAACAAGATCGACCGGTTGGAACCTGACGACCGCGCCGCCCTCCGGGTGCGCGCGGCGCGCGATGACGCTGTCGTCACGCTCTCGGCGGTGACGGGCGAGGGGATGGACGACTTCCTGGCCGCCGTGACCGGCGCGCTGGATGCGGAAAAACACGAGGTCACCCTGACGCTCGGCTTCGACGAGGGGCGCAAACGCGCCTGGCTGTTCGAGCGCGGGCTGGTGACAGGCGAGGCGCAGACCGAAGAGGGCTATCGTCTCGACGTCAGCTGGTCGCGCAAGCAGGAGGCACAGTTCGCGCGGTTGTGACCGTGGGAGCCTCCGGCGGGAGTTTTTTCGGCAAGATGAAGCAAGGGCGCGATCCAGTCTTCATCTTGCCCTTGAACTCCGGGGTTTGGGGCAGAGCCCCAATCCGACCCCTCAATTCGGCGCAGGCATCAGCCGGGTGATCCCGGTGGCCGCCGCCCGCGCCAGTTCCTCGTCAAGCGACATTGGGATATATTCGCCGCGCCGCCAGAGGCTGCCCAGGTCGTCGTAATGGCGCGACAGGAAATGCCCGGATTGTCCGGTCGAGGTCACGAAGACCGATGAATCCGGGTCGGCGAAATCATAGACCCCGCGATACCCCGCGCCATGCACGTTCTGATAGGGGTTGGCCCCGCGCCCCGAGGTGCGTCCGCGCAGCAACGTGTGATCGCCGCCCGAGGTCGATTGCCGGATATTGACGAAATAGCGCAGCACCGGCACCGATCCCAGAACCGGGTGGTCATGCGTGGCCTGGTGGGAATCGCCCCAGCGCAGGGCGGACAGGTCGCGGCCGACGTTCTCTTCCAGCCAGACAACCGCGTCCTGCAGCGCCAGGCGGGCGATGTCGACGCAGGTTTCCACCGGCGAGGATTGCAGGATGTCGCACCAGGCGCTGGCGCCGTCGATGTCGCGGTAGACCCGTTCGATGAACAGCGGCTCGACATGATCGAACTCATCCGCCAGCGGCCCCAGGTCGTCGCGGATCAGCCGGTCCTGCAAGGCGCGCAGCCAGGCGGAATAGATCAGCGGTTCGGGCAGGTGTTCGTTCATCTCGCCGTTCCACTCGGCCAAGAGGCTCAGCGCGGTCTGGACCTGGCGTTCCAGCGTGCCGGCGGGGGCGGCTTCGCCAGTGAACCACAGGTCGGCGCCGATCAGCGGCAGCAGGGAACGGGCGGCAAAGCTGACGGTGTCCAGCTGCGTCTCGGTAAAGCTGTCGCGGGTATGAACCTCGCGCCCCTGCATCAGCCGTTCCCAGCGCTGGATGCGCTGGCTGTCGCCCCAGTCATAGCTGACGTGCTCGGGGAAGGGGCGGTCGATCACCTTGTTGTTGGTATTGCCGACGATGCCGCCGGCCGGGCGCACGAACGAGGGGTTGTCCTCGTATGGCAGGCGGCCTTGCCAGCGGTTCTCGGCCAGCCAGCCCTTGGTGGGCAGGCGGCCCTTGCTTTCATGCCGTTCCGAGCGGCGCGGCATCTTGCCCACCAGTTGCAGCGCGATGCTGTCGCTGTCGGCGAGCGTCAGCATCTGCGAGGGCGCGACATAGCCTTCGCCCGCGGCCAGCGCCTCGTCCACGTCGCCCGCGTACATCAGCGCCAGCGCGGCACTGGCCGAGGTGTCCTGATCATCCAGCGCGGTCCAGGCCAGCGTGGCCACGTGGCCGGCGGGCGTGATGGCGCCCAGGTCGAAATGCGTTCCGGGCAGGACCGGGCCGTTGTCGGTCCAGCGCAGGGTGATGGTCACCGGGGCCTCGTCCTTGATGCGGACGATGGAGCGGCGGGTCTCGAAATCCTTGTAGCCGCCGGGGGTGCGGTATTGCTGCGGATTGTCGGGGTTGAGTTGCTCGATATAGAGGTCCTGGTCGTCCAGGTAGGACGAGGTGATGCCCCAGCCGAGGTTCGGGCTCTTGCCCGCCATGACCAGCGGCACGCCGGGCACGGTGGCACCGATCACCCCGCCGGTGTCCAGCTCCAGCCGGGCGAGATACCAGATGGCGGGCGCGGTGAAGCCCAGGTGCGGATCATTGGCCAGCAGGGTCCCGCCCGAGGCCGAGCGGGTCGGCGCGGCGGCCCAGGCGTTGGAGGCGCCGGCCATGCCGCGCCGGGCAAAGGGCGACAGCGGGTCTTCGGGCAGGCGGGCATAGGAATGGTGGCCGCGCAGGATCTCGGGCACCAGTTCGGCATATTCCGGCAGCGCCGCCACCCCGGAGCCCGGCGCATCGGGCAACAGGTCGGCCAGCCGGTCTTCGTCGCGGATCAGGAGAGAGGCGCGGGCGCGGATCACCTCTTCGCGCAGATGACCCGACAATTGCACCGCCAGCAGCTTCATAAGCGCCAGCGAATCCGCCGGTTGCCAGGGCGCGATGGGCATGTCGAACAAGAAGAACTCGGGCGCGCCGCGACCCAGGGCATCGCGGTTGATCTCGTCCAGCCGGGCATTGACGCCCGCGGCATAGGCGTCAAGGGCGGCGCGGGTGCGGTCGTCCTGGACCGCGACGGACCTGACCGCCTGGGGATAGAGGTCCAGCCGGCGCATCAGCGTGTCGGTGGACAGGGTGCGCCGGCCAAAGACCTCGGACAGCCGCCCCTGCACGGTGCGCCGCAGCATCACCATCTGCCACAGCCGGTCCTGGGCATGGGCATAGCCCAGCCCGAAAAACACGTCGCGGTCGGCATCGGCAAAGATATGCGGCACATTGGCATTGTTGCGCACGATCTCGACCTCGGAGGTCAGGCCGGGGACCGACAGCTGTTTGTCGTAGTCCGGCAGCGACCGGGAGGCGAGGTAATAGACGATGGCCACGGCCAGGGTCGTCAGGAGCACCAGCGTGGTGGCGATCCGGAACAGCCATTTGAAGATGCCTGCCATAGGGTCTGTCTTGCCTCTTGTTTTCTCGGGGCGCTCGGGTGAGAACCCCTTAAACGAAACGGATGCAAGACAAAAGCCGGGAGGGCGCGACATGGCAAAGGTGGCATTTTTGGGATTGGGCGTGATGGGATACCCGATGGCGGGGTATCTGGCAAAGGCCGGTCACGAGGTCACGGTCTACAACCGCACCACGGCCAAGGCCGAAAAATGGGCAGCCGACCACGGCGGTGCCTTTGGTGCAACGCCCGCCGAGGCGGCGAAGGGCGCGGATTTCGTGATGGCCTGCGTCGGCAACGACGATGACCTGCGGGCGGTCTGCCTGGGCGAGGACGGCGCATTTGCCGGGATGGCCGAGGGCAGCATCTTCGTGGATCACACAACGGTGTCCGCGGCTGTCACCCGCGAATTGTACGAAACGGCGGCCGCTTCCGGGATCGGCTTTGTTGACGCGCCGGTGTCGGGCGGGCAGGCGGGGGCCGAAAACGGCCAGCTTGCGGTGATGTGCGGCGGCGATCAGGACGCCTATGACAAGGCCGAACCGGTGATCGACGCCTATGCCAAGGCCTGCCGCCGGCTGGGCGAAAGCGGCGCGGGGCAGTTGACCAAGATGGTCAACCAAATCTGCATTGCCGGGCTGGTGCAGGGGCTGTCCGAAGGGCTGCACTTTGCCCAGAAGGCGGGCCTTGACGGGCGCGCGGTGGTCGATGTGATCGGCGGTGGCGCAGCGGGGTCCTGGCAGATGGTCAACCGCTTCGAGACCATGCTGGACGATGAATTCGAACATGGCTTTGCGGTCGACTGGATGCGCAAGGACCTTGGCATCTGTCTGAAAACCGCCGACGAGGTGGGCGCCAGCCTGCCGGTGACAGCGCTGGTCGATCAATTCTACAAGGATGTCCAGAAATTGGGCGGCGGGCGTTGGGATACCTCCAGCCTGATCAAGCGATTGAACGCGGCGGGCTGATCACCGCGCGCCCCGGGGTTTGTGCAAAACCCCTTGATACATGCGCCATGCATGCGCCTTGGGCGTCCCGGACCTGATCCGGGACCTCCTGTCCCGCGGACGATGAGGCCCCGGATCAAGTCCGGGGCGGGCCGTTCGTGACTGTCTGATCGGGTCGCTGCATGGCCGGTTTCGGCCGCTCTGCCGGGTTGCGACGATTGGGCATTGTCTTTTCCCCACATCCGACCTTATGGTGACGGAAGGCCCAAGGAATGTCCCGGGGCCGGAGAGTTTCGCTGGTTCCTATGACGCGCAGGTCCGCTTTGGCCCGACGGCTTGGAACCAGACCGATATGATCGCCGGACCGCGCCCGTTGCGTGGCGGAGATCAGCAAGACCAGCCCGTTATGTGACAAGCAGCGGGCCGCAAACGGGCGGAGGTGCGTGCACCAACCGTCGGAGAAGAAACGCGATGCAACGCGCGAGACATCAGAGGGCAAGGGCAGGGGCCGCGAACGGCCCTGCAATGCTGCCTGCTCTGACCGCATCTCGCATCGCCTCAATCGGATATTTCCTGCAAACCGCTGCACCGCCCGGGACACCCCGCGCGGCCCTGCAGGTGCGGGAAAGCATGAAAGTTACATGGCCAAGAAAATGCTTATCGATGCCACCCACGCGGAAGAAACCCGCGTCGTGGTGGTGGACGGAAACAAGGTTGAAGAGTTCGACTTTGAATCGGAAAACAAACGCCAGCTAGCTGGCAACATCTATCTCGCCAAGGTGACGCGCGTTGAGCCGTCGCTTCAGGCGGCCTTCGTGGACTACGGCGGAAACCGCCACGGCTTCCTGGCCTTTTCGGAAATCCACCCGGATTATTACCAGATCCCCGTCGCCGACCGCGAGGCGTTGATGGAGGAAGAGCGCGCCTATGCCGAGGCGATGCGCGCCCGGGATGAAGAAGAGGACAAGCCCAAGCGCTCGTCGTCGTCGCGTCGCCGGTCGTCGTCGAAGGCGGAAAAGACTGCCAGCAAGGACGCGGTGGAATCCCGTGAAGTTGCCGGCATGGAGACTATCGACTTCGATGAGGGCGAGGATACGCTGGAAGGTCTGTCTCCGATGGAGACCGTGGCCGAAACGCCGGTCCCCGAGCCGGAGACACCTGCCGCTGAAGGGACGGTTGCAGAGGCGACCGTGTCCGAGGATGCCGTCGTGGCATCGCAAGAGGTGACCGCGGAAGCGGAGGCGCCCGCAGAGACCGCCCCGGCGGAGCAGACCGCACAGGACGACACGCAGGACGCCATTGCCGCGGAAGCGGCGCCGGCCAGCGATGAGACTCCGGCCAGCGATGAGACTCCGGCCGAAGACGCCCCTGCCCAGGACACCGCCCGCACCGACGCCCCGGAAGAGGACGACGAGCATCACGAAGACGCGCCGAAGCCTTCGGACGCCGCCGCCAAGGACAGCGAGATCGAATCGGTCGCGGAAGAGGATGACGAGGCCGACATCCGTCCGCCGCGCAAACCCCGTCCGCGCCGCTACAAGATCCAGGAAGTCATCAAGGTCCGCCAGATCATGCTGGTGCAGGTGGTCAAGGAAGAACGCGGCAACAAGGGCGCTGCGCTGACCACCTATCTCTCGCTGGCCGGGCGTTACTGCGTGCTCATGCCCAACACCGCGCGCGGTGGTGGCATCAGCCGCAAGATCACCAATGCCCCCGACCGCAAGAAGCTCAAGGAAATCGCCGCCGAGATCGACGTGCCCCAGGGCGCGGGCCTGATCATCCGCACCGCCGGTGCCAAGCGCACCAAGTCGGAAATCAAGCGCGACTATGAATACCTTCAGCGCCTGTGGGAGCAGATCCGCGAACTCACGCTGAAATCCATCGCACCGGCGAAAATCTACGAAGAAGGCGACCTGATCAAACGCTCGATCCGCGACCTCTACAGCCGCGACATCGACGAGGTTCTGGTGGAAGGCGAACGCGGCTACCGCATCGCCAAGGACTTCATGAAGATGATCATGCCGTCCCACGCCAAGAACGTGAAGCACTACGCCGAGCAATTGCCACTCTTCGCCCGCTACCAGGTCGAAAGCTACCTTGGCGGCATGTTCAACCCGACGGTGCAGCTGAAATCCGGTGGTTACATCGTGATCGGCGTGACCGAGGCGCTGGTGGCGATCGACGTCAACTCGGGCCGGGCCACCAAGGAAGGCTCGATCGAGGAGACCGCGACCAAGACAAACCTCGAGGCCGCCGAAGAGGTGGCCCGCCAGTTGCGCCTGCGCGACCTGGCCGGTCTGATCGTGATCGACTTCATCGACATGGACGAGCGCAAGAACAACGCCGCCGTCGAGAAGAAGCTGAAAGACAAGCTGAAGACCGACCGCGCCCGCATCCAGGTGGGCCGCATCTCGGGCTTCGGCTTGATGGAGATGAGCCGCCAGCGCCTGCGCCCCGGCATGATCGAGGCGACAACCGCGCCGTGCCCGCATTGCCACGGCACCGGTCTGATCCGCTCCGATGACAGCCTGGCCCTGCAGGTGCTGCGCCAGATCGAGGAAGAGGGCACCCGCCGCCGCTGCAAGGAATTGCTGGTGCGCTGCCCGGTTTCGATTGCCAACTACCTGATGAACGCCAAGCGCGAACATATCGCCCAGATCGAGGCCCGTTATGGCATTGCCGTGCGTGTCGAAGGCGATGTGACGCTGGTCAGCCCGGATTTCTCCATCGAGAAGCTGAAAACCGCGACCCGGATCGTGGCCGAGGCACCGGTGGTTTCCGCGGATACCTCGATCATGGACATGATCGACGAGCACGTCGAAGAGGAAGAAGAAGAGGCGCCGGAGCCCGAAGTCGTCACCTCGGAAGACGAGGAAGAGACGCCCAAGCCCAAGAAACGCCGTCGGCGTCGGCGGCGGCGGAAGTCCAAGTCGGGCGAAACCAACGGGCATGAGGATGGCCAGGAGGCGGATGCGACCTCGGATGACGAGGATGGCGCAGAGGCCGAAGCCACCGAGACGCCCGTAGAGAGTGCGGAGACCGAGGCGACAACCAAGCCCAAGCGCCAGCGCAGCACCTCCAGCACGCGCCGGAAGTCGTCGAAGTCCTCGGAGGCCACGAAAGACGAAGCCAAGGCCGAGACTGCCGATACGGCGGAAGCCGAGGCAAAGCCCGCCGAAGCCGAAGTCGAAGCGCCCCAGGCGGTCGAGGCAAACACCGACACCGCGCCGCAGTCCGAAGAGGTGGCGGCAGAGCCTCAGGTTGCGCCGGACGCGCTTGTTGCCGAAGAGGCACCCGTCGCCGAGCAGGTCGTCGCAGAGCCGGAGGCCGAGCAAACCGCCGAGGTGGTGAGCGAACCTGAAGCGGAGCGTGCGGAAGCGGCGCCTGTGGAAGACGCCGTGGCGGCTGAGCCGGTGGCAGTGGAAACCGAGGTCGAGGTGGCCGCGACAGAAGAGGCCGCCGCGCCGCAAGCTGTCGAAGCTGAAGCCGCAGAGCCGGTGGTTGCCGAGACGGCACCGGAACCGGAAGCGGTGGAACCCGAGGCCGCAGAGCCGGAAGCGGCGGAGCCCGAGACCGCAGAGCCGGAAGCGGCGGAGCCCGAGACCGCAGAGCCGGAAGCGGCGGAGCCCGAGACCGCAGAGCCGGAAGCGGCGGAACCCGAGGCCGCAAAGCCGGAAGCTTCTGACGCGGTTGCCAGCGAGGCTGACACCAGCGAAGCCCCGATGCTTGAGCCTGCGGGCGGCGAGGGCGCTGAAGAGCCGGAGGATCCGGACAAGCCGAAGCGTCGCGGCTGGTGGTCGATCAGCCGCTGACACAGACACCCATACAAAAAGCGCCCCGGTTGATGCCGGGGCGTTTTGCGTTTCGGGCGAGACGTCTCGCGGCTTGGCCGAGCGGCGGCGCGGCTCAGCCGCCCTTGCGGATCAGATAGACCTGCACGCCATCGTCTTCGCGCATCTCGACCAGCGCATGCCCGCCTTCGTTGCAAAAATGCGGCACATCGATCACCGCTGCCGGGTCGTCGCACCGCACCTCCAACAAAGCGCCATCAGCAAGGGATTTCAAACGCTTGCGGGCCTTGAGAACCGGCAGCGGGCACAGCAGGTGCGTGGCGTCGAGCTTTTCGATCATCCCTTGGATCTAAGCCGCGGGCGGAGGGTTGTCCAGCGCCTTACTCTCGCCGCAAAACCCCGCTAAGCTGATGAAAAACCAAGAGAGTTGTTCATGAGTGCGCGCGGGCAAGGCAAGGTCGGAACACGCCGGGTGTTTTACATCCCCGGGTACGACCCGATTCATCCGCGGCGCTACCGTGAGCTTTATCGCAAGGAAAGCGCGCGGCAGGCGGCGGTGTCTGGCTATGACATCGCGCTCAAACCTCGAAAATCCAACGACAATTTCGGCTGGTGCGTGGCGGCCGAGATCGACGGCGCGGCGGTAACCTCGGAGATCGAGGTGCTGGTCTGGTCGGACATCGTCAAAGGCTCTTTGGGACAGGGCATCGCGGTGACCTACCTGCGGCTCGCCTACACCGCATTTGCCTATATCGGCTCGGGCGCGCTCTGGCGATTGGCGGGTCTGCGCAAGGGGCCGGTGATCGCGGCGCTGTATCCGGTGGTGATGCTGATCCTGCAGGCGTTTGTCGCGCTTTTGGCCGCCTGGGGCCTGTTTCGCGTCGGCACCTGGCTTGGCCAATGGCTGGGGCTGGCGGGGCCGCTTCTTGGTGCGGCGGCGGGGCTGGGGCTAGGCTGGGCGATCCTTGAGTTGTTCCGGCGTTGGGATAGCAGCTTCTTTGTGCATTACCTGATGCATGATTTCGCCTACAACGCGCGCACCCGTGGCGCCATGCCACCCGAACTTGACGCGCGGCTGGCCAGTTTTACCGACGCCCTGGCCGAGGCGCTGTCCTCGCCGGTGGACGAGGTGCTGCTGGTCGGCCATTCCTCGGGCGCGCACCTGGGCGTCACCGTGCTGGCCGACCTGATCCGCACGGGACGCGTGCCCGCAGATGGCCCGCGACTGGGATTCCTGACATTGGGGCAGGTGGTGCCGATGGTGTCTTTCCTGCCGCGCGCCTGGCGTCTGCGCCAGGACCTGCAATACCTGTCAGAGCGCGATGAGATCTGTTGGGTCGATGTCACCGCACCGGGGGATGGCTGCGCCTTCGCGCTCTGTGATCCGGTGGCGGTCTCGGGCGTGGCACAGCCGGGCAAGAAATGGCCGCTGGTGTTTTCCGCCGCCTATACCCAATCGCTCAGCCCGGCGCGCTGGAAGGCGCTGCGCTGGCGCTTCTTCCGGCTGCATTTCCAGTATCTCTGTGCCTTCGACGCGCCGAAAGACTATGACTATTTCCGCATCACCGCCGGGCCGCTGAGCCTGGAGGAGCGCTACCGTGACCGCCCGCCCTCGAAATCGCGGATCGAGAAACCGGTCAACCGCTACACCTCGACCAAGCCATGAGACGCCCGCCCAAGCCCCGTTCGCGCGCCGACAAGGTGTCGCTTCTGCGTTACATGTCGCTGTTTCGCAGGGATATTCTCTCGGCCCAGCCGATGCGGCTTTATCGCGCCTGGATGGCCGAGTTCCGCACGCCGTTTTTCCGGTCGTACCTGGTGAACCAGCCCGACCTGGTAAAGACCGTGCTGAAGGACCGGCCCGATGATTTCCCCAAATCCGACCGCATCGGCGAAGGCCTGCGGCCGCTCCTGGGCAATTCCGTCTTCCTGACCAATGGCGAGACCTGGAAACGCCAGCGTCGCATCATTGATCCGGCGTTCGAGGGCGGGCGGCTGCGCGACACCTTTCCGGCGATGTGGGCGGCAGCGGAAAGCGCCACCCGGCGGTTGGCCGCACACGACGGCGAAACGGTCGAGGTCGAGGCCGAAACCAGCCACGCCGCAGCAGACGTGATCTTCCGCACGCTGTTCTCGATCCCGATCGATCATGACATTGCGGCCCAGGTCTTCTCCGAGTTCCGCGATTACCAGCGCAGCCAGCCGATCCTCAACCTCGCGGCCTTCGTGCCGCTGCCCGCCTGGATGCCGCGCTTCTTTCGGCGCGGCACGCGCGCGGCGGCAGCCTCGATCCGGGCGCTGATCACCCGCTTGACGACAGAGCGCATGGCAGAGATCGAAGCCGGCACCGCCCCCGACGACCTGGCCACCAAGATCATGACCACGGCGGATCCGCAGACCGGCGAGACCTTCACCACCGAGGAAATGGTCGACCAGGTCGCCATCTTCTTCCTTGCCGGTCACGAAACCAGCGCTTCGGCCCTGGCCTGGACGCTCTACCTGATGGCGCTCTACCCGGAATGGCAGGACAAGGTCGCCGAAGAAGCGCAGCCGATCCCCTTCATCTTGCCAAATAAACTCGCCCCGCAGGGCCGGTCCGCCAAGGGCACCCCCGATTTTAGCCTGATGTCGAAACTCCGCCTCTCGCGCGATGTCTTTCGCGAGGCGCTCCGGCTTTATCCACCGGTGCCGATGATGGTGCGCGAGGCACAATGCCCCGAACGTTTCCGTGACCGCGATATCGCCCCGGGCAGCCAGATCGTGCTCAGCCCCTGGCACCTGCATCGTCATGAACGCATCTGGGACAAGCCCGACGATTTCGATCCGGCGCGTTTTGCCACCGAGAATGGCAAGACCTGCCTGCGCGAGGCCTATATGCCGTTTTCCGCCGGCAGCAGGGTCTGTACCGGGGCCGGGTTTGCGATGGTGGAGGGGCCGTTGATCCTGTCGCACCTGTTGCGACACCTGCGCTTCGAGCTGAGCGCGCAGCCCGCGCCGGTGCCGGTGGCGCATCTGACGGTGCGGTCGGATCGTGGCATCTGGCTGAAAGTCACTCGCCGCGATCCCCAGGCGGCGTGATGTCACGCAGCTTTGCGTCAGGATACCGGGTTTACGTCGACATATAGATTGGCGCGTGCATGACATCACGCACCCTGCGGGCCGGGTCAGTCGCTGGTCGTGGTGTCTTTCTTGACCTTTTCCTCGAAGGCCCGAAGCCGGGTCTCCAGGAACTTGCGCGCGCGTTTCTCGGCCAGGCGCACCCGTACGGCTGTCAGGAAGGCCTCTTCGCTTGTGGTTGAAGAGGCCCCCATGACCTTGGCGGTTTCGGCGATGAGACCTTCGTCCTGCATCAATTCTGCCGCCTCGATCGCATCGCGGGCCAGTTTGTCAGCCAGGTCTTCGGTGATCCCCATGACGTTACCGCGTGTTTTCGGTCAGGCGGCGTTTGACGTAATCGGTCACGGTGCCGATCATCGTGTCCATGTGGTCATTCTCGAAGAAGTGACCCGCGCCGTCGATTTCCGAATGGGTGATGGTGATGCCCTTTTGCTCATGCAGTTTGCCCACCAGCGAAGTGGTGTCAGCGGGCGGGGCCACGCGGTCGGCGGTGCCATTGATGATCAGCCCGGACGAGGGGCAGGGCGCCAGGAACGAGAAGTCGTACATGTTGGCCGGCGGGCTGGCCGAGACAAAGCCGGTGATCTCGGGGCGGCGCATCAGCAGTTGCATGCCGATCCAGGCACCGAAGCTGAAGCCCGCGACCCAGCAATGCTTGGAGTTGTTGTTCATCGACTGCAGGTAATCCAGCGCCGATGCGGCATCGGACAATTCGCCGACGCCCTGATCGTATTCGCCCTGGGACCGGCCAACGCCGCGGAAATTGAACCGCAGCACGGTGAAGCCCATGTTGTAAAAGGCATAATGGAGGTTGTAGACCACCTTGTTGTTCATCGTCCCGCCAAACTGCGGATGCGGATGCAGCACGATGGCAATCGGCGCGTCCCGCTCTTTTTGGGGGTGATAGCGGCCTTCAAGCCGTCCTTCGGGACCGGGAAAGATGACCTCGGGCATGGGGGGCGATACTCCTGACGAAGGTGGCGGCGTTAGTTGACAGATTCACTCGCCTACCTTAGAACTGTTCTAAATTGGATCCGCTGATGGAACGGGCTCATCGCAGATAAGCGCAATGGTCCACGACGTCAACAAGCCAGCACGCGCCAGACAGGGAGAGCGCCGCATGAAGCTGAGTACCAAGGGGCGTTATGCCATGGTGGCGCTGGTTGATATCGCGCTGCAGCCGGCGGACAAGCTGGTGACGCTGGGCGAGATCTCGACGCGGCAGGATATATCGCTGCCGTATCTCGAACAGCTGTTCGTCAAGCTGCGCCGGGCCGAGCTGGTGGCCTCGGTGCGCGGGCCGGGGGGCGGTTATCGGCTGGCACGCCCGGCGACGGAAATCCGCGTGGTCGACATCCTGTCGGCGGTGGATGAGACCGTGGATGCCATGCACAAGGGCGCAGGCGCCAGTGGCGGGTTGTCGGGCAGCCGGGCGCAATCGCTGACGAACCGGTTGTGGCAGGGGTTGTCGGCGCATGTCTATGTCTTCCTGCACCAGACGCGGCTGTCAGATATCGTTGCCAATGAATTGGCACCCTGTCCGGCGGTGCCGGGATTGTTCGCGGTGGTTGATGATGGCTGAGCTTGGTGGGGGCTTTGCCCCCGTCCCTGCGGGACTCCCCCAGGATATTTTCGAACCAGAGAAGGACCGGGTTGGTGCCTAGGGTTTACCTTGATCACAATGCGACGACGCCATTGCGGGCCGAAGCGCGCGCGGCGATGATCGCGGCGATGGACGTGGTGGGCAACCCGTCCTCGGTGCATCGTGAGGGGCGGGCGGCCAAAGGGCTGATCGAACGCGCCCGGGCGCAGGTGGCCGAGGCCTTTGGCGCGGGCGAGGCGGATATCGTCTTTACCTCGGGCGCGACCGAGGCGGCGGGGTTGGCGCTGGCCGGGCGGGCGTTGCACGGCGCCGGTGTGGAGCATGATTGCGTGCGGGCCTGGGCGGATGAAAGCCTTGGCGTCGATGCGGACGGGCGGGTCATGGTGGACGCGCCGGGGCAGAGCGTGTTGCAGGCGGCCAACAGCGAGACCGGTATCTTGCAGGACCTGCCGCAGGGGCTGGCGCTGACTGACGCGGTGCAGGCCTTTGGCAAGGTGCCGTTCGCCTTTTCCTGGTCCGGCGCGCAGATGGCGCTGATCTCGGCGCACAAGCTGGGTGGGCCCAAGGGCGTAGGGGCGCTGGTGTTGCAGCGCGGGCTTGACGTCACGGCAGGGATCAAGGGCGGCGGGCAGGAGATGGGCCGCCGGTCGGGCACCGAAAATGTCGTGGGAATCGCCGGTTTCGGGGCCGCGGCCGCCGCGGCGGCGCGCGATCTGGACGATGGTGTCTGGGAGCGGGTGGCAAAACTTAGAAATATTCTAGAAAAAGCCATTGAGGCCCGCTCGAAAGGGATTATTTTAGTTGGAAAAGATGTATCTCGTTTGCCCAATACGCTCTGCGTCATTGCGCCGGGTTGGAAAGGCGAGACGCAGGTGATGTCGATGGACCTGGCTGGTTTTGCGATCAGTGCCGGGTCTGCCTGTTCCAGCGGCAAGGTGAAGGCCAGCCGCGTGTTGCAGGCGATGGGATACAACGAGGACGAGGCGAGCTGCGCAATCCGCGTGAGCCTTGGCCCCGAGAACAGCGAAGAGGATGTGTTGCGCTTTGCCGAGGCGTGGTGCTCCGCATACGAGAAATTCCGCGCCCGTGCGGCGTGAACCCGGAGGTGAGATGATGGCAGCGCTCGACCAGACTCAGGTCAAGGATGGTGTCGACCAGGAAACCGTGGACGCCGTCCGCGAGGTCAGCACGTATAAATACGGCTGGAACACCGAGATCGAAATGGAATACGCGCCGAAGGGGCTGACGCCTGATATCGTGCGGCTGATTTCCGAACGCAACGACGAGCCCGAGTGGATGACGGAATGGCGGCTGGCGGCCTATGAGCGCTGGCTGACCAAGAAAGAGCCGGATTGGGCGATGGTGGATTATCCTGAAATCGATTTTCAGGACCAGTACTACTATGCCCGCCCCAAGAGCATGATCGAAAAGCCCAAGTCGCTGGATGATGTCGATCCCAAGCTGCTGGAGACCTACAAGAAGCTGGGCATCCCACTGAAGGAGCAGATGATCCTTGCCGGTGTCGAAGGCGCCGAAAGCGCGCCTGCCGAGGGCCGCAAGGTGGCCGTGGACGCGGTGTTTGATTCGGTGTCCGTGGGCACGACGTTTCAGGCCGAGCTGAAGAAGGCCGGCGTCATCTTCTGCTCGATCTCCGAGGCGATCCGCGAGCATCCCGAGCTGGTGAAGAAGTACCTCGGCTCCGTGGTGCCGGTGTCGGACAACTTCTATGCGACGCTGAATTCGGCGGTCTTTTCGGATGGCTCGTTTGTCTACGTGCCGCCGGGTGTGCGCTGCCCGATGGAGCTGTCGACATACTTCCGCATCAATGCGGAGAACACCGGCCAGTTCGAGCGGACGCTGATCATTGCCGACAAGGGCAGCTATGTCAGCTATCTCGAAGGTTGCACCGCGCCGGCGCGTGACACCAGCCAGCTTCACGCCGCGGTGGTGGAAATCATCATCGAGGAAGACGCCGAGGTGAAATATTCCACGGTTCAGAACTGGTTCCCCGGGGATGAAGAGGGCAAGGGCGGCATCTACAACTTTGTCACCAAGCGCGCCGATTGCCGGGGTGACCGGGCCAAGGTGATGTGGACACAGGTGGAAACCGGTTCTGCGGTGACCTGGAAATACCCGTCGTGCATCCTGCGCGGCGATGACAGCCAGGGCGAGTTTTATTCCATCGCCATCACCAACAACCACCAGCAGGCCGATACAGGCACCAAGATGGTGCACCTGGGCAAGCGCACCAAATCGCGCATCGTCTCTAAGGGGATCAGCGCGGGGCAGGCGCAGAACACCTATCGCGGGTTGGTCTCGATGCATCCGAAGGCCAAGGACAGCCGCAACTACACCCAGTGTGACAGCCTGCTGATCGGCGACAAATGCGGGGCGCATACGGTGCCTTATATCGAGGTGAAGAACAACTCGTCCCGGGTGGAGCATGAGGCGACGACCTCGAAAGTGGACGATGACCAGATGTTCTATTGCCGCCAGCGGGGCATGGACGAGGAAGAGGCGGTGGCGTTGATCGTCAACGGCTTTGCCAAGGAAGTGCTGCAGGCGTTGCCGATGGAGTTCGCGCTGGAAGCGCAGCAACTGGTGGCGATCTCGCTGGAAGGCTCGGTCGGGTAACGGCGGATGCGCTGCCCCTTGTGTGGGGGCGGCGCGCTGACGGGGCCTTGGTGAAACTGCTTGTGTCCGGAAAGGACAAGTCGTGATTCCACGCATCAAACGTTTGAACAAACGGCTAAGGCTCGGGCGTCCGGTCGAGAGCGTGTCCTTGCAGCTTGTGCACACCCGCGTGCTGGACGAGCCGGTGACCTTTTGCGTCAACATGAAGAACGACCCGGTGCAGCGCAATCATCGGCGCGGCCAGTTCTATGAAATGAGCGAATTGACCCGGCTGCGGACGATCTTTCCCGAAGGCGGCGTCTTTGCCGATATCGGCGCCAATGTCGGCAATCACACGCTGTTTGCCGCCAAGTACCTGAAGGCCTCGAAAGTTATCCCCTTCGAGCCGAACCCCAAGGCGTTCGAATTGCTGATCCAGAACGTTCTGGTGAACGGGCTGGCGGATGTTGTCGACCTGTCGATGATTGGCGTCGGCGTGTCGGATGCACAATCCGGCGGCTTTGCCATGCAGGACCGCGACCGCAACCTTGGCGGGGCCAAGATGCTGGAAGGCGAAGGCGATCTCGAGGTGCACCGCGGCGATGCGCTCTTGGCCGAGGTGACGCCGGACTTCATCAAGATCGACGTCGAAGGCATGGAAATGAAAGTGCTTTCCGGGTTGAGCGGCGTGCTGGAACGCTGCCGCCCGGTAATGATGGTCGAAGTGGACAATGAGGTTGAAGAGACTTTCCTCGCCTGGGTGGCGGCGCAGGGTTATGCCGTGCTCTCCACACACCAGCGGTATCGGTTGAACAAGAACCACCTGATTTGCGATGCGGCGCGGCTGGATGCGTTGAAAGCGGCCTATGGCACGCAGGAACCCGCGCCCGAACCGGAGCAACTGGCATGATCATCACCACCACAAACGGCATCGAAGGCCGCAAGATCATCGACTACCGCGGCATCGTGGTGGGCGAGGCGATCATGGGCGCCAACGTGGTGCGCGATGTCTTTGCCTCGATCACCGATATCGTGGGGGGCCGGTCGGGCGCTTATGAAAGCAAGCTTCAGGACGCCCGCGACACCGCGCTGCGCGAATTGGAAGAACGTGCAGCGGCCCTGAACGCCGATGCGGTGGTGGGCGTGGACCTGGATTACGAGGTCGTGGGCCAGTCGATGCTCATGGTTTCGGCCTCCGGCACGGCGGTTGTCCTTGCGTAATGAATAAATTTGTCCCGATAATGGCGCCTGGCGCGTCGCATTTCTGCCGCCTTTCTGGTTCAGGTCTTGAACCGTGGGACGAGGCAAGGGCGACGTATGGCCATGGCAAATCAAGGACAGGCAGTTTTTCAGGCACGCTTGGCACGGATCAATTCCGGACAATTCAGCCGCGTGCCGCAACCGGGCGTCTCGGACGGCAAGAAACGCACCTGGGCCACCAAACGGACAGCCGTGGGCAATCCCGACCTGGCGCAGGGCGCGTCGGGCAGCAATCCGGTGACCTGGTTCTGGGCGCTGGTGACGGGGATCGTGGCCTTCGGGCTGTCGCAACTGGCCAGCTTCCATTTTGCCGGCCTGCCGGATCCGACCATGTCCGCCGACATGCGGATGGTGGTCGACGCGCTCTTTGCGGTGGGGATGCTGCTCAGCTTCTCGCTGTTCTTCGACGTGGCGGGCAAGGCCGCGATGCTGTTCAAGCTGATCGGCATCTTCGGGTCGATGTGCCTGATGCACAACGCGGTACACGTCTTCCCCTACATCTTCGAAGCGGCGTTTTCCTGGGAATGGGTGCGCTTCATCCAATCCGGAAGCGAGCCTGTCTCGATCCTGTTCCGGGGCGAAAGCTTCACCTTGGCCGAACTGGTCGACAAACTCTGAATACACTCAAAACCGAAATCGGTGTGGCGCGGCCCCCTGTGGGCGGCGCCGTTGCCGTGCGTATGTGAAAGGCTAGACATGCTGGAAATCAAGAACCTGCACGTATCACTCGAAGACGAGGACAAGCAGATCCTCAAGGGCGTGAACCTGACCGTCGAGGCGGGCAAGGTGCATGCGATCATGGGCCCCAACGGCTCGGGCAAGTCGACGCTGTCCTACGTGTTGTCGGGCCGCGACGGCTATGAGGTGACGGATGGCGAAGCCTCGCTGGATGGTGAAGACCTGTTGGACATGGAACCGGAAGAACGCGCCGCCGCGGGGCTTTTCCTGGCGTTCCAGTACCCGGTCGAAATCCCCGGTGTGGGCAACATGACCTTTCTGCGCACTGCGGTGAATGCCCAGCGCAAGGCGCGCGGCCAGGACGAGATGAACGCCACCGAGTTTCTCAAACTGATCCGCGCCAAGGCCAAGGACCTGAAGATCGACGCCGACATGCTGAAGCGGCCGGTCAACGTGGGTTTCTCGGGCGGTGAGAAAAAGCGCAACGAGATCCTGCAGATGGCCATGCTGGAACCCAAGATGTGCATCCTCGACGAGACCGACTCGGGCCTTGACGTCGATGCGATGAAGCTGGTGTCCGATGGCGTGAACGCGCTGCGCGACGCGGGCCGGGGTTTCCTGGTGATCACCCACTACCAGAGGCTTCTCGATCACATCAAGCCGGACGTGGTGCACATCATGGCCAATGGCCAGATCATCAAGACCGGTGGCCCGGAACTGGCGCTTGAGGTCGAGCAGCACGGCTATGCGCACCTGCTGGAGGAGGTGGCGTAATGGCTCTGCCGCAGACCAAGCTGGATGCAACCGAAGCCCGCATCGCGGTGCTCGACATGCCCGAAGGCGGCTGGTCGGGCCCGGCGCGGCAGGCGGCGCTTGCGCGCCTGCGCGAGATGGGCCTGCCCGGACGGCGCGACGAGTACTGGAAATTCACCCGCCCCGACACGCTGGTCCAGCCGGAGCCGCCGGTTGCGGCGCTGTTCGATCCCGGCGAACGCCCTGCCTTTGACGAGATCGACAAGCTCAAGATCGTCTTTACCGATGGTGTCTTCAACGAGGCGGCCTCGGACGACCTCTCGCTTGAGGGTGTGACGATCGAACGGCTGGCGACCTCGGGCAGCGACCTGCATTGGGCGCAGTCGCTCTATGGTCAGTTGGAGGCCAATGGCCAGGTGCCGGTGCACCGCCCGCTGGCGGCGCTCAACACCGCCTTTGCGACCGATGGCGTCTTGATCCACGTGACCGGCAAACCGTCGAAGCCGATCTCGATCAGCTATCGCCACGAGTCCCAGACTTCGGACGCGATCCTGCACCACGTGGTCAAGGTCGATGCCGGGGCCGAGGTGACGATCCTTGAAAACGGCCCCGCCGCCGCGCGCTTCAACAAGTGCATGGAGATCGACGTGGCCGATGGCGCCAAGCTGCACCATGTGCGCACCCAGGGCCGGGATCACGAGCGCCGCGCCGCGACGCATATCTTTGCACGGCTGGGCGCGGAATCGGTGTTCAAGAGCTTCACCCTGACCGCCAACGGCGTGATGACCCGCAACGAGGTGGTGATCGAGCTGACCGGCGATGACGCGATGGCGCATGTGGCCGGGGCCTGCGTCGGCGACGGCGATTTCCATCACGACGACACGGTTTTCGTCACCCATGACGCGGTGAATTGCGAAAGCCGCCAGGTCTTCAAGAAGGTGCTGCGCAACGGGGCCACTGGCGTCTTTCAGGGCAAGATCCTTGTCAAGCAGGGTGCGCAGAAGACCGACGGCTACCAGATCAGCCAGTCGTTGCTGCTGGACGAGGACAGCCAGTTCCTCGCCAAGCCGGAGTTGGAGATCTATGCCGACGACGTGGCCTGTTCACACGGGAGCACCTCGGGCGCGATCGACGAGGAGGCGCTGTTTTACCTGCGTTCACGCGGGGTGCCGGAAAACCAGGCGGTCAACTTGTTGACGCTGGCCTTCCTGGCCGAAGCGGTGCAAGAGATCGAGGACGAGCGGCTGGCCGATGAGATCTCCACTCGCATCGAGGAATGGCTGATCCGGCATCGCGACTGAAGCCAAGACTGAAGCCGGTCGGAAACTGGGACTGAGACGGGACTGAACCAAGCCGTGAGCGTTTCGCAGGATATCGTGGCCACGTATCGCGGCCCGGGGGCCGTGGTGCGGCGCCTCTTGTCGCGTGGTCAGCGCGAAGATCGGGCGCTGGCCATTCTCATGGCCGGTTGCCTGATGGTCTTTGTCTCGCAATGGCCGCCGCTGGCGCGGCAGGCGCATATCGATGGGGCCGAGCTGAACCCGCTTCTGGGCGGGGCGCTGCTGGCCTGGCTGATCATTGCGCCGCTGCTGCTTTATGCGCTGGCGGCGGGCAGTCACCTGGTGGCCAAACCGCTGGGCGGGCAGGGGACGTTCTATGGCGCCAGGCTGGCGCTGTTCTGGGCGCTGCTGGCGGCGTCGCCGCTGTTCCTTCTCAACGGGTTGCTGGCCGGGTTCGTCGGGCCGGGGACCGGGGCGAAAGTGGTGGAGTTCATCAGCTTCATCACCTTCCTGTGGTTCTGGTTCGCCGGGCTGCGGGCGGCGGAAAGGCCGGTGACATGACGCTTCCCGGTATCCGCAACCTGGTGGTCACCACCCTGACCGAACCGCGGCTGGCCGCCGAACAGCTGATCGCGCTTCAGGTGGCGCGGCCGGTGCTCTGGCAGGCGATGCTGCTGATGGTGGTGCTCAATGCGCTGGCCTTCTGGATCGGCGTGCTGGCGATACCGCCGGCGACGGGCCTGCCGCCGATGATGGGCACGCCCTTCATGTTCGCGCTGACAATGGGTTGCGGCGCGGTGGTGACGGTCTTTGCCGTGACCTTCGTCGGCACCTGGCTGGGCGGACAGGCCCGGCTGGACGATATCCTGGTGCTGGTCACCTGGTTGCAGGGCCTGCGCTTTGCGGTCCAGGTGCTGACCACCTTTCTGACCTTCACCTTTCCGTCGCTGGCCATCGTGGTCCTGATGGCGGTCAATATTTACGGGCTCTGGATCTTCGTGAACTTCATCGACATCGCCCATCGTCTCGAATCGCTGGGCAAGGCGTTCGGGGTGGTTCTGATGGCCGGGTTCGGCATCATCATGGGGCTGATCTTCATGTTGTCACTGATCGGAGCAACGACCCTGGGGGTATCCGCGCATGTATGACGTCACCGCAATCCGGGCCGATTTCCCGATCCTCTCGCGTGAGGTGAACGGCAAGCCGCTGGTCTATCTCGACAATGGCGCCAGCGCGCAGAAGCCGCAGGTCGTGCTGGATGCGATCAACACGGCCTATGCGCATGAATATGCCAATGTGCATCGTGGCCTGCATTTCCTGTCGAACCTCGCGACCGAGAAATACGAAGCCGTCCGCGGCACCATCGCGCGCTTCCTGGGCGTGGCCGACGAGGACGAGATCGTCCTGAACTCGGGCACCACCGAAGGCATCAACACCGTGGCCTATGGCTGGGCCATGCCCAACCTGCAACCCGGCGACGAGATCGTGCTGTCAGTGATGGAGCACCACGCCAATATCGTGCCCTGGCACTTTTTGCGCGAACGTCAGGGCGTGGTGCTGAAATGGGTCGAGACCGCGCCGGACGGATCGCTTGATCCGCAGGCGGTGATCGATGCAATGGGGCCGAAAACCCGGTTGGTGGCGCTGACCCAGATGTCGAATGTTCTTGGCACCCGGGTCGACGTGGCGCCGATCTGCGCCGCAGCGCGCGAAAGGGGCATTGCCACGCTGATCGACGGCAGCCAGGCCGCGGTGCACGGGCCGGTCGATGTCGATGCGATGGGCTGTGATTTCTATGCGATCACCGGGCACAAGCTCTATGGCCCCTCCGCCTCGGGTGCGATCTTCATGAAAAAGGAGCGCATGGCCGAGATGCGGCCCTTCATGGGCGGCGGCGACATGATCAAGGAAGTCCACCGCGACGGCATCCTTTACAACGATCCGCCGATGAAGTTCGAAGCGGGCACGCCGGGCATCGTCCAGATCATCGGTCTGGGCGCGGCGCTGGAGTACATGATGGGCGTCGGGATGGAGAAGATCGCCGCCCACGAGGAAAAGCTGACGGCCTATGCGCGCGGCCGGCTGGACAGCCTGAACTGGCTGAACGTGCAGGGCAAGGCCCCGGGCAAGGGGGCGATCTTTTCCTTCACCCTCGACGGCGCGGCGCATGCGCATGACATCTCGACCATCCTCGACAAGAAGGGTGTGGCGGTGCGCGCCGGGCACCACTGTGCCGGGCCGCTGATGGATCACCTGGGCGTGACGGCAACCTGCCGGGCGTCCTTTGCGATGTACAACACCGAGGCCGAGGTCGATGCGTTGATCGAGGCGCTGGAGCTTGCTCACGATCTCTTTGCGTGATTGCGCAAAGAGAGGCGGATTTGCGATTGCAGCGCCTGTATCCTTTGAGTAAAGAGGGCTCAGCACGCACCTGTAGCTCAGCTGGATAGAGCGCTGCCCTCCGAAGGCAGAGGCCAGAGGTTCGAATCCTCTCAGGTGCGCCAATTCTTTCAGACATGATGATATGCCAGGCCTTCGACGGGGTTCATGCCCTGTGCGGAGGTCTTTCGAGTCGTAAAGCGCGGTGACAGGGGCTTTGGGGGCATGAGATCCCGGGTCAGGCCCGGGATGACGTTGGGCCTTGGGGATGCTGTCGGCCCGGCGATGCTGCTGCGACCTACGGGTATGTTGGGCAACCGGAGTGGCGTAGGGCCCGAAACGAGGCTTGCGGCGGGGTGGGCGAGTCGGAATCGCCGCGAGTCGGGGCGGCGAAACTGACGTCTTCGTCCGAGAATTCCCATTGCGCCTCTCTCACAACCTATCCGCGAGGTGATGAACGACCCGGAATCACGCCCACTCGGTCGGGGGACCTATCCCTTTGGGTAAGACGGGCCATCCCAATTCGGAGTGTGGTGATCCCGTCGTGGTCGAGATCAGCGTCAATTAACCCGCTATAAACCTATTCATCGGAACGGCGCAGCCAACAGCGCACACCAACATGGACAGGAAGTAGTTATGAACACTCAGAAAAACATCATCGTAATCGGCGGCGACGGATTTTGCGGCTGGCCGACAGCGCTGCATCTCTCGGAGCAGGGTCACAATATCACCATCGTCGACAACCTGTCGCGCCGCGACATCGATGAAGCCCTGGGTGCCGACAGCCTGACGCCGATTGCAACCATGGAAGAGCGTGTCGCCGCCTGGAAAGAAGTCTCTGGCCGCACCATCACCTTCGAAAACATCGACGTGGCCCGCGACTTCGATCGCTTCACCGCGCTGCTGTCTTCGGTCCAGCCCGACACCATCATCCACTTCGGTGAACAGCGCGCCGCGCCCTATTCGATGAAAGGCATCAAGGAAAAGCGTTACACCGTCGACAACAACATCTCGGCCACCCACAACCTGCTGGCGGCCGTGGCCGAGCTGGGCATCGACCCGCATATCGTTCACCTGGGCACGATGGGCGTCTATGGCTACGACGACGACGGCATCGAAATTCCCGAAGGCTATCTCAGCGTCTACATCCCCGCCGATGACAACCGCGTCGTGCAGCGTGACATCCTCTACCCGACCAAGCCGGGCAGCGTGTATCACATGACCAAGTCGATGGATCAGCTGTTGTTCCAGTTCTACGCCAAGAACGACATGCTGCGCGTCACCGACCTGCACCAGGGCATCGTCTGGGGCACCCAGACCGAGGAAACCAAGCGCGACGAACGCCTGATCAACCGCTTCGACTATGACGGCGACTACGGCACCGTGCTGAACCGCTTCCTGATGCAGGCTGCTGTTGGCCACCCGCTGACCGTGCATGGCACCGGCGGCCAGACCCGCGCCTTCATCCACATCCAGGACACCGTGCGCTGTGTGGCCCTGGCCGTGGCCAACCCGCCGGAAGCAAACGGCAAGGTTGCGATCATGAACCAGATGACCCAGACGCACACCGTCCGTTCGCTGGCCGAGATCGTGGCCCGCGTGTCCAATGCCGAGGTGGCCTATGTCGACAACCCGCGCAAGGAAGCGGCGGAAAACGATCTGCGCGTCTCGAACAAGTCGTTCATCGAGCTGGGCCTGAAACCCATCACGCTGGAAGAGGGCCTGCTGGAAGAAACCCAGGAGATCGCGGCCAAGTATGCCCATCGCTGCCGCCACAACATGATCCCCTGCGTGTCCACCTGGACCGACAAGCAGAACCCCGGCGTGGTCAAGACCTCGCACAAAGCGGCCTGAGCTGTCCATTCCCCCATGTATCTTCCGGGTCCTCTCACGAGGGCCCGGAGCCTTTTGTCCCATTCTGAACGGTGATTTGTCATGCGCTTGATCGGTTTTGCCCTCCTGGCCTTCCTGCTTGCGGGGATTGCGGTGTTCCTGTCGAACTCGGATGCGCTGCGCGCGGGTGCGCGGAACGTCGGCGAACTGGCGCTTGGCCCACGGCTTGTCTTCGAGACCAAGGCGGAAGAGCGTGAACCCGCCAGCCGCGCCGCCATCGTTCAACCGGTTGTGTCGGATGCGCCGATCCTTCTTTCGGGGCTGCCGTCCTACCAGGGCGCGACCTTCCTGATGCCGGTCGATGCCCGGCCCGTTGCGGGTTACCTTCAGGTTGACGCCACCGTTCAGGCGCTGGCCGGGGTCGAGGGCGTGCTGCGCGTCTCGATCGCCAATACCAAACGCGCCGAGCTTCAGCTGCGTCCGGGCGAAACCGGCCGTTCGCTGCGTGTCGAGTTGACCGAAGAGGAAATCGCCGGTGAGCGCCTGGCCGTGTCTTTCAGCCTTCAGGGGCAGGGGGCCAGCGCCACCTGCAGCACCGATGAGGGCATCGAGGCGGTGGTCGAGATCGAACCGTCCAGCGCCGTTTTCCTGACCCTTGACCAGCCGCTGAAGACGCGCCGCGACCGGGCGTTGACCGAAGGGCGCAGCCTGCGCATCGGCTGGTCCGAGGACGACCGCATTGCCGCGTTGCTGGCCGGTCGCACCGCCCGGAGCGCCGGTCTGAATGTCGGCTATTCCGCGCTTGGCATGCCCGCCACCGCCGCCACCTATGTGGCCGGTGAGCTGGCGCCGGTGTCGCCGCGCCCGGTCTATGCCTGGTCCGATCTGCTGGTGGCAGACAGCGCCGTTTTCGGCCTGCGCCAGTTCTACCGCGAACAGACCTGGCGCATGCGTTACGACATGGGGTCGGCGCAGTATCCCACCCTGCCGGGGCAGATCGACCTTGCGATGGAGCTTGGCCAACTGCCCGACGGCGACAGCTGGCAGGTGCTGGCCACGCTGAACGGCCGCCTTGTCGGTCAGTTCACCTCGCCCGGCGGCGCGCTGCGCGAAACCGTCACCCTGCCGGACGCGCTGCACAATCGTCAGAACACCATCGAGATCATCGCCCGCAACGATGATGGCCGCCACGATGCCTGTCACCGGGGACCGAAACTCTTTGCCGAATTGCAGGACGACACGATGTTCCGCCCGGGCGCGTCGCGCTATACCGATCCGCTGCTTGACCTGCTGGCCGAGCTGAAAGGCGGCTGGACCCTTGCCGGGGCCGACCCGGCGCTGAGCACGGCTGATGCCGAGGTGGCGACCGACCTGCTGGCCCTGCTGCCCGAGCCCGGCGCGACGCCCGGTGCCGGTCCGCAGGTGCGCGTTCTGCCGCGCGGTGCCAAGCTGACCGCCCCGGCCGATAAGGTCGAGACATGGCTGGTGTTTCACGATGCCGAGGGCGGCGTGACCACGCAGCCGCTGGCCGATTACGCCTATCCCAGCGCACGCAATGTCGCGCTGCTGATCGAAGCGGGCGCGGGATCATGACGACCGCAGCCCAGACCGCACAGGCGGACAACCGCGACCAGATCAACTTCATCTCGGTCGACAGCGCGCCCAAGAAATTCGCGGGCTTCATTTCGCCCTGGCGTGCGCCGGTGACGCTGCTGATCTTTGCCTGCGTCTCCGTCACCCTGCTGCTGGCCGTCAACTCCGAGGCGGGCAGCCGCCTCTTTCCGAACCGCGATCTCGTGTTTTCGCCCTATGAGGGCTATCACTCCATCGCGGTGCGCATCTTCATCGTGTCGTTCTTTGTCGCCTTCGGTGCGCAAAGCTCGGGCAACTGGGTCGCGCGGGGGCTTTACATCGCGGACATGGTGATTTCCTACCTCGCCATCTGCGCCCTGCTGGACCTGTCGAACTTCGCGGCCTCCCGGGTGCTGGGAAGCGCCTACAGCCTGCATTTCAGCGCCATCGTCTCGGGGCTCTTGGGCTTTGCGATCTATTCCTTCAAGCTGCTTCAGCGCGGCTACATGCCCGCGCGCATCCCGATCGAGCATCGCCCGATCAAGATGACCCGCGCGATCGTGCGGCTCTGCGTCACGCTGACGGTTGCGGCCGGGGTCGCCCTCTGGGTCGGCTCGATGAAACTGGAGACGGTCGAACACATGCGGTCCTGGAGCCTTCTGGGCGGCATCGGACCCGGTGTGTTCCTGTTTCTGCCGGTGCTTTTCGGCCAGCTCTACCTGCTGTCGATCTGGGACGTGCTGTTCACCAAGCGGCCGGATTTCCGCCCGCCGATTTCGGTCATCGTGCCGGCCCACAACGAGGAATACATCATCGCCAACACCATCCGCGCGATGGACAAGGCGGCGAAGCACTACGGTGGGGATGTGAACATCCTGATAATGAACAACAATTCCACCGACCGGACCGAAGAGATCGCTGCCGAAACCCTGGCCGCCTGCACCTCGGCCCGGGGGCGGGTGATCAATGTGCCCAAGCCGGGCAAGTCGAACGCGCTGAACGCCGGGCTGGACGCGGTCGAGACCGAGTTCTTTGTCCGCGTCGATGCCGATACGCTTGTGGGCGAGGACAACTTCTCGCGCGCGATGCCCTATTTCTCGGATGCCTCCGTCGGCGTTGTCGGCGGCGTGCCGATCCCGCCGGGCGGGGCGCTGTTTGACCGGCCGCGGCTGCTGGAGGTGCTGGTCAAGCACGGCTTCTACTCGGTCGCGATGGGCGCGGTGAACGGCATCGTCGGCATTCCCGGCATGTTCGTGGTGATGCGGACCGAACACCCGCGCTATCTTGGCGGCTTCGTCGAAGGCATGAACGGTGAGGATACCGACCTGTCGCTCAGAATTGGCGAGCTGGGCTTCCACTCGGTGGTTGACCCCAAGCTGCGCTATGTCTCGGAGGTGCCGGCGTCCTACAAGCACATGCGCGAGCAGCGGATGCGCTGGTTCCGGTCGGTCTATCACATCTCATCGCGCTGCCGGGACCTGATCTATTCCGACTGGACGACGCTGCGCGGCAAGGTGATCCTGCCCTACATGCTGGTCAACTCGGCCCGCCGGGCGATGCTGGTGCCGCTGATCCTGTTCGGCATGATGGAGTATTTTGGCGGCTTCAACCCCGACAGCCCGATCATCTGGCAATCCATCGTGGCTGTGGGCATCGGCGCGCCTGCGCTGGTGGCGGTGGTGGCCTCGTTGCTCAACGGGGTGCCGCGCGGCATCCTTGCGTTGCCCGAATATCTCGTGTTTCGCATTTTACGGTCGTATTTCACCCTGGAATCCATGCTATCCATCCTCGTGAAGGCCGACGCCGAAGATCAGGAGAGGGCCTTCCGCCTGAACATCGTGCCCGACAAACCGACAAGAGTTGCCTGATGAAACCTGTTCTTACCGCGTTCCTGCGTTGCTGCACCCTGGCCCTGGGGGCGGGGCTGGTCACGGCCCTGTCGGTCCAGACGGCCCGCGCCGAGGGTGTGGTGATCACCCTCGACAATGTCTCAAGCTTCGAAAGCGATGCCGATGTCGTGCCGGCCAACAACACCTCGCCCGAGCAGAGCGCGCTGAACCTGCACCTGCGCAGTGCTTTCACGCTGGGATACCGCCAGAAGCTGGACAACGGCCATATCCTGTCGTTCGGCCAGACCGTCGAAGGCGATGTCGTCCCCGGCATCGACACGCTTGACCGGCTGGAGTTCAAGACCACCGGGCAATACCAGATGGACCTGGACGAGGCGCGCAAATGGCAATTGCGGCTGCAGGGGGAATACACCCACAACAAGAGCCGCGAGATGCTGGTCTTTGATCGGGTGCGGGCGGGGGTGCAGCTGCGCTTTCGCCACGGACCCCAGCACCTGAGCCGTGCGCGGCTGCGCCTGGGTTACCGCGATCAGAACGATGCCAAGTTCCAGGGCTTCGACCAGACCGAGATCCTGCTGGAGGTCGGCCATGACTGGCGCCCGGGAAAAGACCGGCGGAACCTGTCGGTGACCGCCTATTCCGAGTTGCGCCGCGCCGAGGCGTCGAAGTTCAGCTATGACGAGTTCGGGCTGCGGCTGGCCTATCGCCATCCGGTCAGCAAGACCTTCGAGCTGACGGGCAGGGTGTCGGGTTTCGTGCGCGACTATGACGGAGCCTTTTCGGCCACGGATCCGTCGCGTCACGACACGCGGCTGCTGGTCCAGGTCGATGGCGCCTACAAGCTCAGCGACCGGGCATCGCTGGTGGGTTACGTCGGATGGGAGGCGAACCGGTCGAACATCAACGCGCGGGACTACGCCGGGCCGGTGGCGGGGGGTCAGCTCAAGATCAACCTGGGCCGCTGGACGCGCTAGAGCGGGGGGCGGGGCTCCGCAGGCGCTCCGCGCGCGGCGCATGACGCGCCCGCCGTGGCGTCAGCTTTTGCGGCGCATGTTCATTTTCTCTTGACGCGATCAGAGCGGCAATATCTGCTAAGGTCATGCTCGCATTCATCATCCGCCGTATCGGCCAGTCGATCCTTGTGCTTCTGGTTGTGGGCCTCGTCGCCTTCTCGATGTTCAATTTTGTCGGTGATCCCATCGACAACATGCTCGGACAGGAGCGGACCGCCGAGGACATTGCCCGCCTGCGCGAGCAGCTGGGTCTCGATCAGAACTTCTTTGTCCAGTACTTCCGCTTCCTGCAAGAGGCGATCCAGGGCAACTTCGGCGTCAGCTATCGCCAGGGCCGCCCGGTCACCGACATCCTGCTTGAACGCGCGCCCGCGACGCTGGAGCTGGCGGCGGTGTCGGGGGTGCTGGCCATCGTCTTCGGCATCGCCCTGGGCGTCTTTACCGCGATCCGGCGCAATGGCGTCTGGGCCAACGTGATCATGTCGGCCTCGCTGATCGGGGTGTCTTTGCCCACCTTCCTGATCGGCATCCTGCTGATCTATGTCTTCTCGGTCGAGCTTGGCTGGCTGCCCAGTTTCGGGCGCGGCGACGTGGTCGAGATCGGCGGCTGGAAGACCGGCTTTCTCAGTGAAAGCGGGCTCAAGGCGTTGATCCTGCCGTCGATCACGCTGGGCCTTTACCAGATGACGCTGATCATGCGGCTGGTGCGGTCCGAGATGCTGGAGGTGCTGCGGCAGGATTATATCCGCTTTGCCCGCGCCCGGGGGCTGAAGGACCGGGCGGTCAACTTCCATCATGCGCTGAAAAACACGATGGTGCCGGTGATCACCGTGATCGGGCTGCAACTGGGCGCCATCATCGCCTTTGCCATCATCACCGAGACCGTGTTCCAGTGGCCCGGCGTTGGCCTGCTTTTCATCAACGCGATCCAGTTCGTCGACATCCCCGTGATGGCCGCCTACCTGATGCTGATCTCGGTGATGTTCGTCGGGATCAACCTGTTGGTGGATATCCTTTATTTCTTCATCGACCCGCGCCTGCGCGCCGACCGCTCCGGAGGCCACTGACATGACCGATACCCCCATCGCCCCGCCGCCCAAGTCCCGCTTCCGTCTCGCGCTGGAAAGCGATGTCTTCTACACCTTCCGCCGCTCGCCGGTGGCCGTGGTCTCGGCGCTGGTTGTGCTGGTGCTGGTGCTGTCCTCGGTTCTGGCCCCCTGGATCGCGCCGACGAATCCGTTTGATCCGGCGTCGCTGAACCTGATGAACGGGTTCACGCCGCCCATGGAGCCAAACGCCTTTACCGGCGATACCTTCCTGCTGGGCACCGACGATCAGGGGCGCGATGTCTTCTCGACCATCCTCTATGGCATGCGCATTTCGCTGTTTGTCGGGGTGGCTGCGGTGACGTTTGCGATGATCCTCGGCATCACGCTGGGGTTGATTTCCGGCTACGTAGGCGGCTGGCTGGAAACGATCATCATGCGCACCGCCGACGTGCAACTGACCTTTCCGTCGATCCTGGTGGCCATGCTGATATTCGGCATCGCCAAGGGCGTGACCCCGGTGGAATACCGCGACCAGATGGCGATCTGGGTGCTGATCTTCGCCATCGGCCTGTCGGACTGGGTGCAATTCGCCCGGGTGGTGCGTGGTGCGACGCTGGTGGAGAAGAACAAGGAATACGTCCAGGCCGCGCGGCTGATCGGGCGCAAACCCGGCGCGATCATGTTGCGGCACATCCTGCCCAACGTGCTGTCGCCGGTGCTGGTCATCGCGACGATTTCGCTGGCGCTGGCGATCATTGCCGAGGCGACGCTGTCCTTCCTCGGCGTGGGCGCACCGCCGACGCAGCCTTCGCTCGGCACCCTGATCCGCATTGGGCAGGGGTTCCTGTTCTCGGGCGAGTGGTGGATCCTGTTCTTCCCGGCCTGCACGCTTCTGGCGCTGGCACTGTCGGTCAACTTGCTGGGCGACTGGCTGCGCGATGCGCTGAACCCGAGGTTGCGCTGATGACTGAAACCGTTCTCTCCATCCGCAATCTCTCGGTCGAGATCCCCACGCGCCACGGCATCGTGCGTCCGGTGGACGGGGTGAGCTATGACATTGCCAAGGGCGAGATCCTTGGCGTTGTGGGCGAATCCGGCGCCGGTAAATCCATGGCCGGCAACGCGGTGATCGACCTGCTGACCCCGCCCGCGCATGTCGCGGCGGGCGAGATCTGGCTGAACGGTCAGCGCATCGACCAGCTCAAGGGCGAGGCGATGCGCAAGCTGCGTGGCAAGGAAATCGGCATGGTCTTCCAGGACCCGCTGACCTCGCTCAACCCGCTGCTCAGGATCGGGGATCAGCTGGTGGAAACCATGTTGACCCACCTGAACATCAACGAAGGCGAGGCCCGCAAACGCGCCGTCCGCGCGCTGGAAGAGGTGGGCATTCCCGGCGCGGCGGAACGGGTGAATTCCTATCCGCACGAGTTCTCCGGCGGCATGCGGCAGCGGGTGGTGATCGCCTTGGCGCTCTGTGCCGAGCCGTCGCTGATCATCGCGGATGAGCCGACCACGGCCCTGGATGTTTCCGTGCAGGCCCAGATTATTGCGCTATTGAAACGGCTGTGCCGCGAGCGGGGCACGGCGGTCATGCTGATCACCCATGACATGGGCGTGATCGCCGAGGCGACCGACCGGGTGGCGGTGATGTATGCCGGGCGGCTGGCGGAACTGGGCCCGGTGCGCGACGTGCTGACCCGGCCGCAGCATCCCTATACCCATGGGCTGATGGCCTCGACGCCGCTGGCTTCGGCGGGCAAGGCGCGGCTGCATCAGATCCCCGGCGCCATGCCGCGGCTGGACGCGGTGCCCGATGGCTGTGCCTTCAACCCGCGCTGTCCGCGGGCCTCTGACAAATGCCGCCAGCCGCCGCCGCCCAAGGTGCAGGACGGCATGGCCGCCTGCTGGCATCCGCTGGTCGAAGAAAAGAAGGTGTCCTGATGGCGCTGGTCAAAGTCGAAAACCTCAGCCGTATCTTCGACGTCTCCAAGCCCTGGCTGAACCGGGTACTGGAACGGCGCGACAAGGCGTTCCTGACGGCGGTGTCGGAGGTCAGCTTCGAGGTGCCGGAACGCTCGACCTATGCGCTGGTGGGCGAGTCGGGGTCGGGCAAGTCGACCATCGGCAAGATGCTGGTGGGGCTGCTGAAACCGTCGCAGGGCAATGTCGAGATCGAAGGCATCGACCTGGCCAATGAGACCGACGCGGAGAAGGTCGATGCCATCCGCGCCGACATCCAGATGATCTTCCAGGACCCGTTTGCCTCGCTCAATCCGCGCTGGCGGGTCAAGGACATCATCGTCGAGCCGGTGGCGGCACGCGGCGGCAAGACCGACGGGCTGGCCGAGAAACTGCTGGAGCAGGTGGGGCTGTCGGTGAAGGACGCGGGCAAGTTCCCGCATGAGTTTTCCGGCGGGCAGCGGCAGCGGATCTGCATCGCGCGGGCGCTGGCCTCGGACCCGCGGCTGATTGTTTGTGATGAGCCGACCTCGGCGCTGGATGTCTCGGTGCAGGCGCAGGTTCTGAACCTGATGAGCGACCTGAAAGATGAATTCGGCCTGACCTATGTGTTCATCAGCCACGATCTGACCGTGGTGCGGCATATGGCGGACCGGATCGGCGTGCTCTATCTCGGGCGGCTGGTCGAGGAGGCGGGGCCGGAGGATTTGTTCGAGGACCCGAAGCATCCCTATACCCAGATGTTGCTGGACGCCGCGCCCAAGATGGACGGTTTCGGGCGCGAGGTGACGCCGCCGGAAGGCGAGATCCCGGACCCGATCAACCCGCCGCCTGGCTGCGCCTTTCACCCGCGTTGCCCGATTGCGGAAGAGGTCTGCAAAACGACCCGGCCCGAAATGCGCGCCCTTGGCGGAACCCGTGTGGCCTGTCACCTGGCGAAGTGACCCAAGGGTGTGTGCTTGCAGGCATCGCGCGTCAAGTTACCGAAAAGATGGATGAAATTCAGGGATGCGTGACATCGCGCACCCTGTGAAGCAGCGCCGCAAGCGCGGTCACCCGGGCGCGGCCATCCGTCGGTGCCCGCCCGCAAGAGCCGGAAAATGCCCCCGAGTGATCAAGGGCTGACCGCAAAAATGCCCGTTTCCGGGGGTCTTGTCATTGAAAGACAGGACACGAGGTTCGGGAATGGCCGGCTTTCACAGATCGGGGTTTGCGCTGCTGGTGTTGGTGGCGTTTTGCGCGGCGCTTCCGGCCGAGGCCTATGCGCCGCGCGCGCGCCACGTGGACGATGTGACGCGATACGAGTTTGTCGCCGAAACGCCGCTGGATGCGCCCGGGGGCGGGGTCTTGTCGCTGTGCATCACGTTTGACCATGCGCCACTGGGCATGGGGATCAAGACACAGGCCTATGCGTTGGCGCCGGACCGCTGCAAAGCCAAACGCGGGATCCTGGGTCTGGTGGAGCACGAGATCGAGCATCTGCGCCTGCTGAACGACGCCGAGGTCAGGGCCTACAAGGCTGCGGGCGTGCTGCCTGCCGATCTGCCGCTGCGGCCCGAGGTCTCGTTGCGGGCGAGGCTGCGGGCGAATTTCCTCTGGTTGGCGCTCCTGCTCCCGGTGGTGGGGCTTGGTGCACTGCGGCTGGGTCTGCGGTTTGTCTCGCGGCCGGCCAGGCCGCGTCATGGGCTGGCCGATGGCCTGGCGCTGGCGTTGTGGTCGGTGGCCAATGCCGATGGCGTGGCGGATGCGCGCGAGCGCGAGATCATCGACCGCCAGGTCCGCGCCGCGGGGGGCAGCGATTTTGACCCGGCCTGCATTCCCGCCGCCTGTGCGCCGGTCAACATGGTCGAGATTGCCCAGGATTTCCGCAGCGCCGCCCGTCGGCTGAGCGCGCCGCAACGCAGCATGGTGCTGCGCAGCGCGGTGTCGCTGGCAACCCGGAACAGACCTGCTTCGGATGCGGAGCGGGCCGTGATTTTCAAGCTGGCGCAAGAGTTTGGCCTGCCCAGCCCGGTGTGATGAAAGGAAACCTCCAGGTATGGAACTGCGCCTCTACGAAGAAACCATCGGCCAGTCCGCGACGGGCGGGCAGGGTGGAAAACGCCAGGTCGGTCATCTGAAACTGGTCTCTGACATGGTCAGCGTCGACGCGGTGATCGCCGAGCATGTCACCCGCAAATGGCAGAGCCAAAGCCCCGGCCAGCCCACCGATCGCGCCACGCTGATCGCGGATATCGAGTTTGCGCAGGGCGCTGGCGGGGGGACGCTTGAGGCGGCGATTGCCCGCGCAAGGCAGGGCTTTCGCGATGGCGCCTTTCTGTTTTTCTGGAACGACGAACAGATCACCGAACCGCAGACACAATTGAACGTAGCGCTGGAAAACGAAGCGGTTTTCCTGCGGCTGTTTCCCTTGAAAGGGGGCTGAGATGCTGGATTGGATCAAGCGCCGCTTGGCTGGCGGTACGGGCCGCAACCAGGACCCTTTTGCAGAGCTGCGCAAACAGGTCGTGGCGGGAAATCCGCTGAGCTGCGGGCTTGCCGAGGTGGACGCCTTCTTCAACCGCCCCCGCAACGAGATCGCGGGGCTGCGGGATGTGGTGCAGGGCCGGATCTCGGGCGATGAGATCACCGATCCGGTGTTGCAGGGGCTGATGCGCCTGTCCGATCCGGCGATGGGCCGGGCGCGGGCGGTGGGCCTGTTCTGGTCGCGGCGCGACAAGATCGGCGGCTTCGGATCGCCCGACAACCGCACCGGCGCGCTGATCCGCATTGCCGCGGGGCGCGGGACCTGGACCGCCGCTGAGCTGACTGCGATCCTCGACACCCATCGCGACGTGATCGGGATGTACGACTTTGCCCAGGTCCTTGAGATCCTGCGCAATTCTGCCCGCAGCGGCAGCGCCGGCGACATCCGCGCGCCGCTGGCCCGCTTCCTGAACACGCAGCCGTCGTTCGAGCGGTTTGCAGGCCAGAACACGCTGGACGCCTTGCAGGGCCTGGCCGAGCTGGCCGGGATCACGCCCGAGGAGATCGCGCCGATCCAGGACCACGCCAAGGCGCAGCGCGACTTGCCCGACCGGCAAAAGACGCTCTGGGAGGGGTGTGGCCCGCTGATGCGGCATGTGCTGGATGAAACCGCGCGCTATGACGGCACCAGCCGCGCGGTCAATCCGCATGGGGCGTTCCGCGATGCGCTTGCGCTCCGGCTGGATCAGCTGGATGCAAAGGACCGCACGCGCCTGTGTCTCGACATCCGCCGCTGCCAGCAGGCCCTGCGCGACCCGGCATGGAAGTTTGCGAACCCCGCCACGATCGAGGGCATCAACCCCGCGCAGATCCAATCCGTTTCCGGCGCGGTCCTGGACCTGCATCGGCTGGAAGGCATGAAGCTGTCCTTCACCCATGCCGAGGCGCTGGAGTACCTTCGGCTGATGTTTGCCGGGGCGCACCCGCGCAGCGGTCTGCGGCGGGTCCAGAACGGGTTGGGCAAGGCGCTGATACGGGCGATCGAGGCCCCGGATGCCGACCTGGCGGCGCAGATCCGCAATTCATCGCTGCCCACCAGGGACAAGGACAGCTTTCTCGCAGGGCTGTGCCCCGAGTTGGCGGGCAAGAAGTCGAAGGACGGGTCCGAGGCCGCCGGCACGCCCCTGCAACGGGACCTGGTCCAGACCCGCGACCGCATTCGCGCCAACATGGCCCGGCTCAGGGGGCTGTGGATCACCGTCGAGGGTGGCAGCGGGCCGGAGTGGACCGATTTCGACCACCAGCTCCATCCTTTCCACGCGGACGTTAACCGCTATGCGCGGATGATCCTCGATGCCGCCGAACTGGGCGTGGACATTGCCGGGCACCGCGCGGTGCTGATGGCGCTTGTCCTGCGGGCCGGTGAAAACATGCTCAAGCTGGACAGCGGGCAATACCAGGCGCAGACGCTGGCCCAGGTCCGCGCCGGGCTGCCCGAGGGCGAGACGGTGTCGATCAAGAACATCTACTGGACCCGGAAAGCGCCCGCGCGTGCGCGCGATGTCTTTGACGCGGCGGGGCAGCCCAAGCCGAAACTGGTGCTGGCCATCGAGGCGCAGTTCCTCGAAGGGCTGACGCGCATGATCGCCCGGATCGACGCGATCGAGCCGTCAGAGCCGTTGATTGCGCGGCTGGCCCGGATCCTGCCGACCGAGGCCGCGAGCAAGCCGACAGCGGCCTGGAAGAAACAGGCCAGGGCCGAGCTGGAAGATGCGATGCTGGAGCGCTTGCTTGCGATCCTTGACGCCTATGTGCCTGATGGCCGTCGGCAATACGAAGTGGTGGCCGAGGCGCTTTTGAACGGCACCGATGCGCTGCCGAAGGACGCGTATTCGGCGCTTCAGATCAAGGCGATGACCTGGGCGGCGCAATTCGCCCCGCCCGAGGCCGCCGCGCCGGTGCTGGGCGACCTGGCGCTGCGCTGTTATCGGCGCGTGCCCGGGGTGGGCCAGGCCAATGGCAAACTGGGCAACGCCGCGGTCTATGCGCTGTCGCAGCTGCCGGACACGCATGGCATCAAGCAGATGTATCGCATTCGTCACCGGGTGGTGTTTTCCGGCGTCAAGACCGCGCTGGACAAGGCGCTGGCCAGACTGGCCGAGGCGCGGGGCCTGTCGCGGGTGGCGCTGGACGAGATGGCGGTGCCCGATCACGGGTTGGTTCCGGGTCCGCTGCGCCTGCCCATCGGGCCGGGCGCGGCGCGGATCGATGCGGGCAGCGGCACGCCGGTGCTGGCCTGGGAAGATGCGGGGGGCGTGTTGCGCAAAACGGTGCCCAAGGCGCTCTCCGAGGCGGATGCCGAGGGCGTCAAGGCAGCGCGTGCGCGTCTCAAGGCGATCCAGCAGGACATGACCGAACAGAAGGCGCGGCTGGAGCGCATGTTCCGTCAGGAAGTGTCCTGGGATGTTGCCACCTGGAGCGATAATTACCGTGATCACGGCACGATGGCGGTGCTGGCCCGGCAGCTTCTGTGGCAAGCCGAAACCGACGGGCGCAGGGTGGTTTTCCTGCCCTGCGGCGAACAATGCGAAGATGTCGAGGGCAACCCGGTCGATCTTGCCGGGGCAACCATCCGTCTGTGGCATCCGCTCGACAGCCCGCAGGCGTTGCGCGATGCTTGGCGGGTGCGGCTGATGGCCAAGGGGATCGTTCAACCCATGCGCCAGGTCTGGCGCGAGACCTATGCACTGACCGAGGCAGAGCGGGAAACCGCGACCTATTCCAACCGTTTCGCGGGCCATATCCTGCGCCAGCATCAGCTGATGGCGCTGGCCGGGGCGAATGGCTGGCAGTCGACCCATCGGGTGGGCTTTGACACCCCCGACGATCAGCCGACGCATACGCGGTTGCCCGACTTTGGCCTGCAGGCCGAGTATTGGACCGCTGCCGCGGGGATCGACGGGCCGACCACGGAACAGGGCGCCTACCTCTACCTTGTCACCGACCGGTTGAAGTTCCATCGGCTGGATGCCAAGGCGCGTTTCGGGCGCGGCGACGAGGTGCCGCTGGCAGAGGTGCCGCCGCGGGTGATCTCGGAGATCCTGCGCGATTGCGATCTCTTTACCTCGGTCGCCTCGATCAGCCTGGACCCCGAATGGCAGGACAAGGGTCGCGACGCCGCGCATCCGTCGAAATGGCGCGCGCAGGCGGATGCCTATTGGAACTGGAGCCAGGGCGCGGCGCTGACCGCCTCGGCCGAGACCCGCAAGGAGATGCTGGCGCTGCTCCTGCCACGGATGAAACAGCGGGCTTCCCTGTCGATCGAGGGCGATTACCTTCACGTGCAGGGCAAGCTGCACCGCTATCACATTCACCTCGGGTCCGGCGCGGTACGGATGGCGGAAACGTTGCAACACCTGTGCATCGTGCCGGACCGGGGCAAGCAGACGCGGATGACGCTGCCCTTCGATGGCGACCCGATCCTGTCGCTGGTGCTGAGCAAGGCGATGTTGCTGATGGCCGATGACAAGATCACCGATCCGGTCATCACCAGGCAGATGAAGGCCCGTTTCCGCTGACACCCGGAAATCCATTCCACGTATCGACCTGACGCCGCCATTGTGCGGCGTCATGCGTTTTGGGCCAGCGGCACCGGTTTGTGCCCTTCCGGCCACCGGTTCGGCGGCTGCAAGGCGGCCAAGGCCTCCGTTTGCATTCCATCCAGAGCGTTCATCCTGGCCCTGATGCGGCGGGTTCGGACCTTTGGTGGTAGCATGAAACCACTAGAAACATTGAAAATTTGCCGATCAGCGGGCGCCCGGACAGGGGCCGATGGAATCAGGCAGGCTCGGGCGAATCGACTCCTGAGGTATGTGGAAACCGCTCAGCGTGGCCAATCGACGAACATCGGCCTCATTGGTTCCGTAAATTGAACAGACCAGGTCCAAAAATTGCCGCGATCACAATGACTTAGCCAACGACTTGCGGTTGAGCGCTCATTTTTTGGACGGCCTGGGGGAATGCTGGAGAAAACCCCGGCAATCCATTGAAATATAGTTGTTAAATGCGAAATACGAGGATCCGGGGTGCGCAACCCTAAGGTTAGCAGTCTGTTTGCAGTCCTTTGATTTGCGGCGTTTCCCATCCGGACATGGTCTTTTTCCGGACAATTTCTCCTTTGTTTGAGACAAGGCTGACCATATTCTCTGACTTGCCCACTGGGGGGTGAAGTCTGCTGGCCACGGGGGCGGCCGCTGAACCGCTGTACGTCGGAAGACGGAAGGATTGCGATTTGGGGAAGCGTAACAGCTTCACCGGCCGCGACCAGGCAAGAATTGCCTGTTGCCAATCCTGTCCGATCCTACCGCGCGTGCAGCATCGGAACAAGCGGTACGCGACCTGATGCTGTTGAAAACTGCTCGGGAAACGTCCGTAGATCGTAAAGTGAAGGGATCGTGGATGCCTGATTTGAACAGATACCGAAGGGGCCTTGCGCCACCTGACGCCTGGCTGACGTTCGGCACCCACGGGGCCATTTCGCAGGATCTTTTTGACAACAACAGTACTTATGAGCGGAGGCGTTGGTAACGTGGCCAATAATCTATATACCAATAATAGCGATGGCGGCGGCACGCCTCCCGAGGATCTTGACGGCATCGTGGAAGGCACCGGCGGCGACGATACCATCGATGCCGGCTATGACGGCGATCCCGAAGGCGACCGCGTCGACAACAGCGACAACATCTTCTCGGACGATCCGTCGGATTCCGAGGACGACGTCATCGAGGCCTACGACGGCGACGACTCGGTACTGGCCGGTGACGGCGACGACGATGTAGACGGCGGCGACGGCAACGACACGATCCGCACCGGCGACGGCAGTGATACGGTCGATGGCGGCAACGACAACGACGAGATCGACACCGGCGGCTATGACAGCGCCATCGATTCCACGTCCTTCCCCTCGATCCCGGTCGACGACGATCCGTACAACGACCGCGACTTCGTTGAGGGCGGCGATGGCGACGACACCATCACGACCGGCGACGACGACGATTTCGTGAATGGCGGTGAAGGCAACGACCAAATCAACGCCGGCATCGATGACGACTGGGTCCTGGGCGGCGGCGGCGATGACAGCATCACCGACACCCAGGGTGCCGATACCATCGAAGGTGGCGACGGCAATGACACCATCGTCGCGGGTATCGATACCTTCTCGGACTACGAAGGTGACGATCCGAACCTGCCGTTGGACGGCTTCACCTCGGATCCGAATACGCTGGATGGCCAGGACTCGGTTCTTGGCGGTGCAGGCGACGACTCGATCTCGACCGGGGACGATGCGGACTATATCGATGGCGGCGAAGGCGCCGATACGATCGATGGCGGCATCGACGACGATTACATCGACGGTTGGACGGGCGACGACAGCATCATCGGCGGCCACGGCTCGGACTATATCCTGGGCTACGACGGCGACGACAGCATCGACGCCAGCTCGCAGACCAGCGGCATGCTGTTCTCGAACGAGCCGGATGCAACCGACCCCGTGCCCGACAATGACCGCGACTTTGTCGACGGCGAAGCCGGCAACGACACGATCTTCGGCGGTGACGACGACGATACGCTGGTGGGCGGCACCGGCGACGACGTGATCGACGGCGGCATCGACGATGACGAGCTGCATGGCGGTGAAGGGGCCGACACGATCCTGGGCGGCGATGGCCGTGACACGATCGTCGGCTCGGATGTCGGCGACAGCGTGGACGGTGGCGATGGCCCGACCGGCGACGGCGAAGACGGCCTGCCGAACGACTACGACACGCTTGACCTGACCGGTTCGGTGCCTCCGGGTGGTTCGCTTTCGGTGACCTATACCACGCCGGACAACGAGGACGGCTTTGTCGAGTACTTCGACGATACCGGCGCCCTGATCGGCACCTCGACATTCGAGGACATCGAAAATGTCATCGTGCCGTGCTTCACCCCCGGCACCACGATTGCCACGCCGATGGGCGAACGGCTGATCGAGGACCTGAAGGAAGGCGACCGGGTGATTACCCGCGACAACGGGTTGCAGGAAATCCGCTGGATCGGCCAGTCGGAACTGACCGGGCACAAGCTGGCACGCGCTCCGTATCTGCGGCCGATCCTGATCCAGGCCGGCAGCCTTGGTGACAACCTGCCGGAACAGGACATCCTGGTCAGCCCGCAGCACCGCGTCCTGTTGACCAGCGAGAAGGCGCAGCTCTATTTCGAAGAGCGCGAGGTCCTGGTCGCGGCCAAGCACCTGACGCATCTCGACGGGATCGACGAAGTGGGCACCCTTGGTGTGACCTATATCCACTTCATGTTCGACCAGCACGAGGTGGTCCTGTCGAACGGCGCCTGGACCGAAAGCTTCCAGCCCGGCGATGTGACGATGCAGGGCATGGGCGACAAGCAGAAGTCGGAGATCTACGAGCTCTTCCCCGAGCTTGAGACCGCCGAGGGGCTGCAGGACTATACCGCCGCGCGGCGGTCGCTGAAGAAGCACGAAGCCAAGCTGCTGGTCAAGTAACCACCGGTTCCAAGGCATATGCAGCTGCTTCGCGCCTGACAGTCGGCGCGGAGAGCCAGGTAACCAGGGGCGGTTCGCCGTCCCTGGTTATGGCTTCGGCAAATTGCCGAAGCGATTTGAGATGGGTCCTGCGGCATTGCATCAAATTGTCAGGACTTTGACGCATTCTTCAGCCTGAGGCTGAGTTGTGCGCGACTGGCCTCGGCGCCGGTCGATTGTGTGATCTGAAAGATTTCCAGAAAATCCAGCGAGATACAGGCGTTTCTTCGGGTGTTGCGTTACACGATGCACAACCTAAGCGGGAATTTGCTCAATTTGCCGATTATGTGGCATTTCCCGGCGCCCGGCTCAATTTGACAATACAAATGCCCAAAAGTTCCGTCATACCGGCCTCTGGCGGCTCTGACCGTCTCGTGCAGTATAGAATATTTGGGGCTGATGATGCCGACGGGTTATCTGGTTACGCTTGGCGACAATTCGCTGGATGAAAATGATGCGATCTCCGGGTCGCCGACAAGCTTTACCGAAGACAGCACCATCGGCGCCGGGTCCTGGACCTGGACCGGCGTCTGGACCGGCGATGGCAACACCTATTCCAATATCACCGACACCGGGGTCTATTACACCGGCACCGACGGCGCGGTCTATTTCGTGCCTGATACCTGGACCATCAGCAGCGGCTCGGCGACCGTGGACTCCGCTCCGGCCTATACCTCGGGGCCCGGTGTGGTGGATGGCACCGCGGGCGATGATGTCATCGACGCGGGCTTTACCGATGGCGATGGCGACGGGGTCGATGATGGCGATGGCGCGGGGCCCGGCGGCAATGGCGACACCATCGAAGCGGGCGCGGGCGATGACGAGATCTCCTCGGGGCTGGAAGATGACTTGGTCGACGCGGGCGAGGGCGCCGATACCGTCGATGGCGGTTCGGGCGACGATACGCTGGATGGCGGCGCGGGCGACGACGCGCTGACCGGTGGCACCGGCGCGGACGAGGTTCTGGGCGGCAGCGGCGCCGACACCATTGACGGCGGCGATGCGGCCGACACGCTGCATGGCGGTGGTGGCGACGATTCCATCACCGGCGGCGATGACGATGACCTGATCCACGGCGACAGCTCGGGCGGGGCGATTGAGACCGGGTCGGACGACATCGGCTCGATCACCATCACCGCGGGGGATATTCGCACCGGGTCCAACACCGGCGATCTCTCCGATGCCCAGGCGGGCGACAGCGTCATCTATGACAATGTCGGCACGCTGGAAAACGGCGATCCGGTGGCGGTCCGGTTGACCGTGACCGAGATCTCGGACCCCGGGCTGACCGTCTCGCTGGACTACAACACCGCCAACGGCCCGATCCTGATCGACGGCGGCGGCAATCCGGCGATGGCCGGGGAAACCGTGTCCTTCCAGGTGGAGTTCATCAACGGTGCCACCGGCGAGCCGATCGTTGTCAGCGGCTCGGCTAACATCATCGACATCGACGACAACACCGGCGCGGGGGCCGAGTTTGCCACGCTGGATGCCAATGACTTTGACGGCTACGCAGTGGATGCCGCAAGCTCGCTGAACATCACGACCGGGGCGGGCGGCATCACCGGCACCGGCACCGAAAACAACGGCGCCACCGAACAGGACGCCTGGCTTACCGGGATATTCAACGACCAGTCGCAGCTGAATTTCACCCTTGGTGCGGTGGAAAACGGCGCGGCCTATGGCTTCAATGGCGCGGAGCTGAGCACGCCGATCTATACCACCGTCAACGGCGGCGGGAACGACACGCTGGAGGGCGGCGAGGGGGCCGACACGGTGATCGGCGGATCGGGCAATGACAGCCTGAGCGGCGGCGCGGATGATGACGAGCTGGACGGCGGCATCGGCGCGGACACGCTGGATGGCGGCACCGGAGACGACCTGGTCTCGGCCGGGGATGGCGATGACACCATCCAGCTGAGCGATGGCTTTGGCAATGACACGATCACCGGTGGCGAAACCGGCGAAACGGCGGGCGACACGCTCGACCTGTCGGGCTTGACCATCGATACCACCATCGACCTGACCGGCGCCGACCCCGAGGCGGGCAGCGTCAGCTCGGGTGGCGATACCGCCAGCTTCAGCGAGATCGAGGCCATCACCCTTGGCGGCGGGCGCGACTCCATCGTTCTGGCCGATGGCTCGGGCGACGATCGGGTCACGGATTTCGACATGGCCGACAGCGGCGATGGCACGACGCAGGACCAGCTGGATGTCAGTGCGCTCACTTCGGACGGGGGCACCACGCCGGTGGTGGCCGAGGACGTGGTGGTCGGGGACGACGGCAGCGGCAATGCCGTGCTGACCTTCCCCGGCGGCGAGACCATCACCCTGGTGGGGGTTGCGCCGGAAGAGGTGGACAGCATCGGGGAACTGGTCTCCATCGGCATTCCCAGCACGTTGAACTTCATCGTCGAAGGCACCGACGGCGCCGAGACCATCGACGGCGGGTATGGCGGTGACCCCGAGGGCGACATGGTCGACGCGGGCGACAACCTGGCTGGCAACGACGACGACAGCATCGAAGCCTATGGCGGCGCGGATGCCGTGTTTGCCGGGGCGGGTGACGATACCGTCGACGCGGGAAGCGGTGATGACACCGTCACAGGCGGCACCGGCAATGACTCCCTGTTTGGCGGCGATGATGATGACCTGCTGCAGGGCGGCGCGGGTGTCGATACGCTTGACGGGGGCGAAGGCTCGGACACGCTTTATGGCGGCACCGCGGGCGACAGCCTGGATGGCGGCGCGGGCAATGACTCGGTCTTTGGCGACGAGGGCCGGGACACGATGTTCGGTGGTGCGGGCTCCGACACGATGGACGGCGGCCAGGATGACGACCTGCAATTTGGCGGCTCGGGCGACGACACGGTCTATGGCAATGTCGGCAATGACACGCTCTATGGCGATGCGGGCAATGACTTTGTCCGTGGGTCCTATGGCTCGGACGAGCTGCACGGCGGCACCGGCGACGATTCGATCTGGGGCGGTTACAACGACGACACGATTGTCATCGAGGACAACTTCGGCAACGACACCATCGACGCCGACGCCAGTGACGAGACGCTGGGCGATACGCTTGACCTGACGGCCACCACCACCGGGCTGACCATCGACCTGACGGACGTGAACCCGGAAAACGGATCGTTCAGCGACGGCACCTCGACCGCGACATTCACCGATGTCGAGAACATCCTGCTGGGAGGGGGCGACGACACGCTGACCCTGGCCGATCTGGGCGGTGCGGACATCGTGCAGGGGTTCGAAGCGCCGACGGTGAACGGCGACGGCTCGCTGAGCGGCAACGACATGCTGGACGTGAGCGCGCTGACCTCGGACGGCGGGTTCACCCCGGTGACCGCCCGCGACGTGGTGGTCAGCGACGATGGCAGCGGCAACGCGGTGCTGACCTTCCCGGGGGGCGAGAGCATCACCCTGGTGGGCATCGACCCGGTGACGGCGGATGACCATGAATTCCTGGTGGCGATCGGCATCCCGTCGAACCTGGTGGTCGATGGCACCGCGGCGGGCGACGCAATGGGCACCGATTACGTCGACAGCGAAGGCGACCAGACCGATGGCACCGACGGGCTGGATGACACCATCCTGGGCTATGCGGGCGATGACACGATTGACGGGGGCCTGGGTGACGACACCATCGACGGTGGGGCCGACAACGACCTGATCGACGGTGGTGCCGGGGCGGATGAGATCGCCGGTGGGTCCGGCGCCGACACCATTGATGGCGGCGCGGGGGCGGACCTGGTGCAGGGCGGCACCGGGGACGACAGCCTGATCGGCGGCGCGGGCAATGACACCCTGGAAGGCTGGACCGGCGACGACACGCTGGTGGCCGATGGCGGCGATGACAGCCTGACCGGCTTTGACGGCGATGACACTTTTGAGCTGACCGATGCCACGGGCAACAGCACCGTGATCGGCGGCGAGGATGGCGAGACCCTGGGCGATACGCTTGACCTGAGCGGCGTGACCGAGGACCTGACCATCGACCTGACCGGGCTGGACAGCGAAAGCGGCAGCGTCAGCGACGGCACCAATACCACCGGCTTCTCCGAGATCGAAACCATCGTTCTGGGCGGCGGCACCGATACGCTGGCACTGGCCGATGGATCGGGCACCGACGCGGTCGAGGGCTTCGAGAGCCCGACCGACAATGGCGACGGCACCTATTCCGGCGGTGATCAGCTGGATGTGAGCGCGCTGACCTCGGATGGCGGCGTGACCCCGGTGCATGCGGGTGACGTGGTGGTCAGCGACGATGGCAACGGCAACGCGGTGCTGGGCTTCCCCGGCGGCGAGACGCTGACCCTGGTGGGCGTGGACCCTGCGGTGGCCAGCGATCCGGCCTGGCTGGTGGCGGTGGGCATCCCCTCGGACGGGATCCTGACCGGCACCGGCGGCGATGATACGATCACTGCCGGAAGTTGGGTGGATGAGGACACCGACGTGGTGGACGGCGGTGATGCGCATCTGCCGGGCGAGGGGCCGCAGGACGACATCATTCAGGCTGGCGCCGGCGACGACAGCGTCGAGGCCGGTGCAGGCAATGACGAGATCGACGGCAGCTTTGGCAATGACACGCTGGACGGCGGCATCGGCAATGACGAAATCATCGGTGGCTCAGGCGAAGATGAGCTGATCGGCGGCAGCGGTGATGATACGCTGGAAGGCCAGGACGGCAGCGACACGCTGGATGGCGGCAGCGGTGCGGATTTCCTTTCGGGGGGCGATGCCGATGACACGCTGTCCGGTGGGGCAGACAATGACACGCTGGAGGGCGGGGCCGGGGCCGACACGCTTGCGGGTGGCAGTGGCGATGATGACATTTCGGGCGGCGACGACCGCGACCTGATCGAACTGGGTGCTGACGAGGGCACCGATGTGATCGACGGCGGCGCAGGTGGCACCGACGAGGACACGCTGAGCCTGACCGACACCCTGGGGGCCTCGGTCATCCTGAGCGGTGACGAGGCGGGCGACGTCACCTCGGGCACCGGCAGCGCCAGCTTCACCGATATCGAGGCGCTGTTCCTCGGGTCCGGCGACGATACCGTCGATGCCACCAATGACAGCAGCGGCATGACCATCGATGGCGGCGCCGGTGACGACAGCATCGAGGGCGGCTCTGGTGCTGACAATATCCTTGGTGGCGACGATGCCGATACCATCGTCGGTGGGCGCAATGACACGGTCGACGGTGGATCAGGCGGAGACGACGACGACACGCTGGTGATCCAGGGCCCGGCGGTCATCACCTATGACGTCCCGGGTGGCGAAGACGGCACGGTCACCTGGACCAATGGCGACACGCTGACCTTCTCGGACATCGAGAACATCGACTACATCCCCTGTTTCACCCCCGGCACGCTGATCAAGACCGCACGGGGCGAGGTGGCGGTCGAGCAGTTGCGGATCGGCGACCGGGTGCTGACGCGCGACAATGGCTACCAGATGATCCGCTGGATCGGTGCCCGGACCCTGAGCGCGGCGGATCTGGCCGCCCGCCCCGTGCTGCGCCCGATCCGGATCCGCCGTGGCACACTGGGCCCCGAGATGCCGGAGCGCGACATGACGGTCTCGCCCCAGCACAGGGTGCTGATCGGCAATGCGGCGACGCAGATGTGGTTCGGCGAGGAAGAGGTCCTGGTGGCGGCCACCCACCTGACTTGCCTTGACGGCGCGGAAGAAGCCGGGATCACCGAGGGTGTGACCTATGTGCATATCCTGTTTGATCAGCACGAGGTGGTGCTGAGCGATGGCATCTGGTCGGAAAGCTTCCAGCCGGGGGACATGACCCTCGCGGCGCTGGACCGCGATCAGCGCGACGAGCTGCTGACGCTGTTCCCCGAGCTGGATGGCCGCCATGTGATGCACGAGGTCTATCCAGCCGCGCGCAGCACGCTGAAGGCGCACCAGGCACGTGTCTTGTTGATGAGTTGACGTGTTTTGGCCCGGGTTGTTTCCCCGGGCCGGGTGCTACGGGGCGGCCTGTCCTGCTCGCCAGGCCGCCCAATCCTCGGGGGTATCGAGGTCAAGACCGGCGCGACCGCCAGACAGCGGCACCAGCAGCCGTGACCGGGCATGCGCGCCGACGATGTCGCGCGCGCCGCGATCTCCGCCCAGGGTGGCGAACTCGGAAAACAGCGCCCGGCGGAACAGCACGGGATGCCCCGGCGTGCCGTCCTGGCCGCTGGCCTGCACGATCAACGCCTCGGGGTTGTCGCGGGCGGCATCGTACAGCGCCTGAAGGTCCTGGGCCTGGATACCGGGCATGTCGGGCGGCAGGATCATCGCCGCCTCGACATCCGGTCCCAGCGCGGCAATCCCGGTGCGCAGCGATTCCGAAAGGCCCTTGTCCGCGTTCCTGACCGGCAGGCGCCGCACCGGCACCTCGGCCAGCGCTGCGGCGCGGGGATGATCGGCGCCGGGCAGGGTGACAAGCACCGCCATCCCGGCCTTCAGCCCGCGCAACGCCATTGCCCGCAGGCAGGGCTGGCCGCCGACCGGTTCAAGCAGCTTGTCGGCGCCGCGCATCCGCGACGACTTGCCCGCGGCGGGCAGGATCAGGGTACACTTCATTCACACACTCGCAAGACCGTGGCTCTGACCCCGAGCTTAGGCCGGAATAGCCGTTATGCGCAATCAACGGTTGACAACCCGCAAACGGCCATCAGGGCGAAAAGCGACGCGGAAAATGTCGCTTTCGGGATGTTATCCACCGGCAATGGTTTGCGGATCTCCGCCGATTTCGGTTAGCGTCGGGGCATCGGTTCGGCCAGGCGCCGAAAATTGTCATCAGCGCGCCATGTGAGCGGGATGACCCGGTCACGCCAAGGGGCCATACGTGACCCGCGCGCAAACAGCAGGAGAAACGGCATGTTCAGCAACATCGTTGTGCCGGTGGATCTCGCCCACTCGGAGAGCCTTGAAAAGGCGCTAGGCGTGAGCGCCGACCTGGCCCGCCATTATGGCGCCAGGGTCACCTATGTCAGCGTCGCCAGCGCGGCGCCGGGCAAGGTGGCGCATACGCCCGAGGAATTCGCCGAAAAGCTGGCCCGCTTTGCCGCGGCGCAGGGCGAGACGCGGGGGATCGAGACGGGATCACATCCCGAGATCAGCCATGATCCGGCGATCGACCTCGACAAGACGCTGCTGAAGGCGGCCGAGGCGCTGGGCGCGGACCTGATCGTCATGGCCAGCCACGTGCCGGGGCTGGCCGATTACATCTGGCCGTCGAACGGCGGCAGCGTCGCGGGCCATGCCAAGGCTTCGGTCATGGTGGTGCGCGGATAACGTCCGCGCAGGACAGGCGCAGTACTGGCGCATGACAGGCGCGGGACAGGAACGGAAAACGGGGCCCTTGAGGCCCGGGGAAAACGGGGCCAGGCGGCCCCGTGCGAACATCGAAGGAGGTCATGCATGACCGACACCAACAACAACCAGGGCATACCGGATCCCGAAGGGCATTCGGATGTCATCCGAACCGACTACGAGATCGGCCAGGACAATATCGAAACCAACATCGGGCCTTTCGGGCTTGATATTCACAACCCCGTCTTCCTGATTTCGGGAATGGCGATCGTGGCCTTCGTGGCCTATGCGCTTTTTGCCCAGGACAGCGCCAACGCGCTGTTCAACGGCTCGGATGTCAGTGATACCTGCCTTGTCGGGTCCCTTTGCGACCTTGGCATGCGGTCCTGGCTGACCTCGAATTTCGACTGGTTCTTCCTCTGGTCGGCCAATATCTTTGTCATCTTCTGCCTTGCCCTGATCGTGTCGCCCTATGGCTCGGTGCGCCTTGGCGGGTCGGATGCGCGGCCGGACTATGGCTATCTTGGCTGGTTCGCCATGCTGTTCGCCGCCGGTATGGGCATCGGGCTGATGTTCTTTGGCGTGCTGGAACCGGTCTATTACTTCGGCACCCCCTGGGGCGATGAGCCGCTGGGCGCGGTCCGCCCCTTTGCCGAGGATGGCACGCTGATCGCGGAAAACGTCGATGCCGCGCGCCGCATGGCGCTGGCTGCGACCTCCTATCACTGGGCGCTGCACCCCTGGGCGATCTATGCCGTGGTGGCGCTGGCGCTGGCGCTGTTCACCTACAACAAGGGGCTGCCGCTGACGATCCGCTCGGCCTTCTACCCGATCTTCGGTGAGCGGGTCTGGGGCTGGACCGGGCATATCATCGATACGCTGGCGGTCTTTGCGACGCTCTTCGGCCTTGCGACGTCGCTTGGCCTGGGCGCGCAACAGGCCAACGCGGGGCTGGAGTTTGTCTACGGCCTGCCCAACAGCGTGACGGTGCAGGTGATCCTGATCCTCGCCATCACCGGCGTGGCGCTGGTTTCGGTGCTGCGGGGGCTTGATGGCGGCGTCAAGGTGCTGTCCGAGATCAACATGGTGATCGCGATCGTGCTGCTGCTGTTCGTGCTGTTTGCCGCCGGGGCAGGGACCATCCTGGCCGAGTTCGTCGACGGCTTGGTGGGGTATTTCCAGAACGTGATCCCGCTGTCGAACCCGCATGGGCGTGAAGACACCGGCTACATGCAGGGCTGGACCGCCTTCTACTGGGCCTGGTGGATTTCCTGGTCACCGTTTGTGGGCATGTTCATCGCCCGCGTCAGCCGGGGCCGCACGGTGCGTGAATTTCTCACCTGCGTGCTGATCATCCCCTCGCTGGTCTGCGTCTTCTGGATGGCGGTCTTTGGTGGCGCGGCAATCGAACAGGTCATCAGCGATCCCGCCGGCAGCGCGGTCAAGGCGCAGGTGATCGACAGCTACAACCCGCCGCTGTCGCTGTTCGCGATGCTCCAGGGCCTGCCGCTTTCGGCGATCACCTCGACCATCGGCATCGTGCTGGTCATCATGTTCTTCGTCACCTCCTCGGACTCCGGCTCGTTGGTGATCGACACGATCACCGCGGGTGGCAAGGTTGATGCGCCGGTGCCGCAGCGGGTGTTCTGGTGTACCTTCGAAGGCCTCGTGGCCATCGCGCTGCTGATCGGCGGCGGGCTGGGCGCGTTGCAGGCCATGGTGATCTCGACCGGGTTGCCGTTCACGGTGATCCTGCTGCTGATCTGCGTGGCGATCTTCAAGGGGTTGCGGTCGGAACGTCAGAAGTAACGCGCCGCACATGGATGATGGAAAAGGCCCCCAAGCGGGGCCTTTTTCGTGCCTGCCTTTTTAAAAAATGGGCGCTTCCGCGCGCTGTTTGCCGCAAAGGGCGCCGCGACGCGTCGACCCCGGCGGTGTGCGGATGGCCCCGGCGGCCCGGGCGGGACGTGCCCGCAAGGTCCCCGCAAGGTCACTGTCATCCTTTTTGATCCGAAGCCGGGGCGGGGACGTAAACAGCGAAAAATGGGGGCAGACGTGACGACACTTCTCTGGTTCAGGCGGGATCTCCGGTTGAGTGACCATGCGGCGCTGACGGCGGCATGCAAGGCGGGGGGGCCGGTGATCCCGGTGTTCATTCGTGATGGCCAGGTTGATGGCCTTGGCGCGGCGCCGAAATGGCGGCTGGGGCTGGGGTTGGAGCGGCTGGAGACGGCGCTGAAGGACCGGGGCAGCCGGTTGATCCTGCGCATGGGGAACGCGGCGGAGGTGCTGGAGGCGTTGCTGCAAGAGACCGGCGCGACACGGGTCTACTGGTCGCGCAGCTATGACCCGGACAGCATGGCCCGCGACCGCGACATCAAGCAAGACCTGAACGCGCGGGGGATCGAGGCCAAGTCCTTCGGCGGTCACGTGATGTTCGAGCCCACGTCCATCGAGACCAAGACCGGCGGGCCCTACAAGGTGTTCTCGCCCTATTGGAAGGCCGTGAAGGGGTTGGACGTGGAAGCGCCCTTGCCCGCGCCCGGCAAGATCCCTGCGCCGGAGGCATGGCCCGCGAGCGATGACCTGCAAGCCTGGGACCTGGGCCGCGGGATGCGGCGTGGCGCTTCGGTGGTGGGGCGCTACGTCTCTCCGGGCGAGATGGCGGCGCAGGATCGGCTGGGCTGGTTCATCGAAGAGGCCGTCGCGCGCTATGGCGACAAGCGCGATCTGCCGGCGGTGGATGGCACGTCGGGGATGTCGGAATATCTGACCCTTGGCGAGATCAGCCCGCACCAATGCTGGCACGCCGGGATGCGCGCGCGTCACGATGGCGCACAGGGGGCCGAGGCCTTTCTGCGCGAGTTGGGCTGGCGCGAGTTTGCCTATCACCTGATGGTCAACACCCCGCGGCTGGTCACCGGCAACTGGCGCGAGGGGTGGGACGCCTTTCCCTGGAAGGACGACGAACGCTGCGCCGAGATCCGGGCCTGGAAAGAGGCGCGCACCGGCGTGCCCTTTGTCGATGCGGGCCTGCGCGAAATGTATGTGACCGGCCGGATGCACAACCGCGTGCGGATGATCGTCGCCTCCTACCTGACCAAGCACCTGATGACCCATTGGAAGGTGGGGCTGCGCTGGTTCGAGGACTGCCTGACCGACTGGGACCCGGCGTCGAATGCGATGGGCTGGCAATGGGTGGCCGGGTCCGGGCCGGATGCCTCGCCCTATTTCCGGGTGTTCAATCCCGAAACCCAACGCAAGAAATTCGATCCCGATGGCGCCTATGTCCGTCGCTGGATCGCGGAAGGGCAAAAGTCCCCGCCAGAGACGGCGCTGGCCTTTTTCGATGCCATTCCGAAACACTGGGCGCGGGAGCCGGGGGATGCCTATCCCGATCCGGTGGTGGCGCTGGACGAAGGCCGCAAGCGCGCGCTTGCGGCCTATGAGAACCGCAGTTTCTGAGCCACGGCTTGCCAGCGGCAGGTACGGGGATTTATCATCATCACCACAAGGAGTGTCAGCGCCATGGTACTGACGTCATTGCAAGGGCAGACCGGGCTGCCGCGGTATTTCGCCCGGGTCCATGCGACCGCCAGCAGGATGCAGCGCGGGCGGCTGGACCTCGTTTTGCCCGACGGGCGGCACTTTCGCGCCGAGGGGGCCGACACCGGGCCTGTGGCAGAGTTGCGGATCGCCAACCCGGATGTCTTTGCCCGGCTGATCCGCGAAGGCGACCTGGGCTTTTGCGATGCCTATCTTGATGGCTGGTGGGATACGCCGGACCTTCTGGCGTTTCTTGACCTGATGCATGCCAACGAAGAGCTGTTCGACGGCTTTCCCGGCATGTCGCTGGTACGCGCCTACGAGCGGCTGCGCTTCTGGCTGAACTCCAACTCCAAAGCGCAGGCCAAACGCAACATCTCGTATCACTACGACCTGGGCAATGATTTCTACGGGCTCTGGCTGGATGACACGATGACCTACTCCTCGGCGCTGTTCGAGACCGGGCAGGAGAGCCTGGAGAAGGCGCAGATTGCCAAATACGCCTCGATGCTGGACCAGATGGAGGTGAAGCCGGGCGATCACGTGCTGGAGATCGGCTGTGGCTGGGGTGGGTTTGCCGAATATGCCGCGCGTGAGCGCGGGGTGAAGGTCACCGGGCTGACCATCAGCTCTGAACAGCTGCGCTATGCCCAGGAGCGGATTGCGCGGGCGGGGCTGTCGGACCGGGTCGAGCTGAAGCTGCAGGATTACCGCGACGAAACCGGGCAATACGACGGCATCGCCAGCATCGAGATGTTCGAAGCGGTGGGCGAGAAATACTGGCCGGTCTATTTCGACACCCTGCGCAATCGCCTGCGCCCCGGCAAGACCGCCACGTTGCAGATCATCACGGTTCAGGATGCCCGTTGGGAGACCTACCGCAAGGGTGTCGATTTCATTCAGAAGTACATCTTTCCCGGTGGTATGCTGCCGTCGCGCACGGCCTTGGTCGGCGAGATCGAGCGCGCCGGGCTGAGCATTCTGCGGTCGGTCGAGTTCGGCGAAAGCTACAGCCAGACGCTGCGCCGCTGGCACGAGACCTTCAATGCGCGCTGGGACGAGGTGGCGGAAATGGGCTTTGACGACCGGTTCCGGCGGATGTGGAACTTCTACCTCACCTCTTGCGCCGCGACCTTTCATAGCGGTAACTGCGATGTAACCCAGATCACGCTGAGAAGACCTGTTTCCTGATGCCAACGATTCCCAAGCTCGTCGCCGCCATCTGCCTGTCGCTGACCGCCTATATCGCGTCGAAGATGATCATGCAGCTTCTGCCGCCGAGTACGGACTTCGGCATCTTCGTGCCGCTGAACATGGGGATCGGGTTTCTGACGGGGTGGTTCTATGTCGGCACGCTGGCCACCGGTCGGTTGGTGGATGCGATCAGCTATGGGCTGACCGGGGCGGCGATCATGACCTTTGGCGCGCTGTTTCTGCAATCGGCCAACGAAATGGTGCGCCTGGCCATGCGGCACCGCTATGGCGGCCCGCTCGAGGCCGTGGCGGCGGTGTTCCAGATCGGCGTCGATTTCGGGGCCGAGGTCTTTTCGACCCGGGTTGTGGTCACTCTTGCCTGTGGTGGGCTGATTGCCGGGGTGCTGTCCTTCTGGGCATCGCGGCACTGGAACTAGGACAGGATACATGGCCGATCTCTTTCTGTATGGCACGCTGTGCCACTTGCCGCTGCTTGCGCGCGTTCTGGGCCGCGACATCGGCGATATAGCGGCTGAACCCGCCAGTCTTGCCGATTGGACGGTCAGCTGGGTCGCGGATGAGAGCTTTCCGATGATCCACGCCCGCCCGGGGGCCGAGGCGCGCGGGATCGTGCTGCGCGACCCCGGGGCCGAGGACCTGGCGCGACTGGATCACTACGAAGGCGGCTTTGGCTATGCGCTGAAGACGTTGCGGGTGCGCAGTGATGCGGGCGAAGGCCCGGCGCAGGTCTATTTGCCCCATCCCGATCGCTGGACGCCGGGGGTACCTTGGGACCTTGAGGCCTGGGTGGCCGACCAGGGCGCATTGGCGCTGGAGGCCGCGACCGAGGTGATGGAACGCATGGGCACGACCAGCGCGCAGGAGATCGGCGGGCTTTTCCCCTGGATCCGCGCCCGCGCCTGGGCGCGCCTTCTGGCGCGCGAGGCCGCGCCTTGCGAGCTGCGCAAAGCCCCGCGCAAGGATGCCTTTCGCATCGAAAAGCTGCGCAAGGGCTATGACGGTTTCTTTCGCCTGCGGGTCTTCGACCTGAGCTTTCTGCGCTTTGACGGCAAGCGGACGGCGCCCTTCACCCGAGAGGCCTATGTCGCCTTTGATGCGGCGCTGGTGCTGCCCTACGATCCGGTCAGCGACAAGGTGATGCTGATCGAGCAGCTGCGCTTTGGCCCGATCTGGCGCGGCGATCCGGCGGCCTGGGTGCTGGAGCCGATTGCCGGGCTGGTCGATGCCGGCGAGCGCCCCGCCGATTGCGCCCGCCGCGAGGCGCGTGAAGAGGCGGGGATCGAGCTTGGTGATTTGCAGAAGATGACCAAGGTCTATGCCACGCCCGGCTATTCCACCGAATTCTTCCATTGCTACCTGGGCCTTTGCCACCTGGAGGACACCCAGGGCGGGCTTGCCGGGCTTGAACATGAACACGAGGACATCCGCAGCCACGTCCTTTCGTTTGATCGGGCGATGGCGCTGGTCGACAGCGGTGAAATCAACGCCGCGCCGCTGGCGATGATGATGCTCTGGCTTGCACGCCATCGTGAGGAGCTGCGCGAAAAGGGTCTGCCGGCGCGCTCTTGAGTTCGATGCGCGCCACGCATACACATCGGGGAACAATCGAACAGGAGAGCCCAGCAATGCGCATTGCATCCGATCTGGCCGACGCCGTTGGCAATACCCCGCTGATCAAGCTGAAGAAGGCCAGCGAGATGACCGGCTGCACCATCCTGGGCAAGGCCGAGTTCATGAACCCCGGTCAATCGGTCAAGGACCGCGCGGCGCTGTTCATCATCCGCGATGCGATCGCCAAGGGCCTGCTGAAACCCGGCGGCACCATTGTCGAGGGCACGGCCGGCAATACCGGGATCGGGCTTGCGCTGGTGGGGGCGTCGATGGGGTTCAAGACGGTCATCGTCATCCCCGAGACCCAGAGCCAGGAAAAGAAGGACATGATCCGCCTGGCCGGGGCCGAGCTGGTGCAGGTGCCGGCGGCGCCCTATCGCAACCCCAACAACTATGTGCGCTACTCCGGGCGGCTGGCCGAGGAAATGGCAAAAACCTCGGACAAGGGCGTGATCTGGGCCAACCAGTTCGACAATACCGCCAACCGCGAGGCGCATGTCCAGACAACCGGCCCCGAGATCTGGGAACAGACCGGCGGCAAGGTCGATGGCTTCATCTGTGCCGTAGGCTCGGGCGGGACGCTGGCGGGGACCGCCGAGGCGCTGCAACCCAAGGGCGTCAAGATCGGCCTGGCCGATCCCGACGGGGCGACGCTGTTCAACTACTACACCAAGGGTGAGCACAAGGCCGAGGGCGGCTCGATCACCGAAGGCATCGGGCAGGGGCGGATCACTGCCAACCTCGAAGGCTTCACCCCCGATTTCGCCTACAACATCCCCGATGCCGAGGCGCTGCCCATCGTCTTCGACCTATTGAAGGACGAGGGGCTGTGCATGGGCGGTTCGACCGGCATCAACGTGGCGGGTGCAATCCGGCTGGCCAGGGAGCTGGGGCCGGGGCATACCATTGTCACCATCCTGTGTGACTATGGCACGCGCTACCAGTCGAAGCTGTTCAACGTTGATTTTCTCAAGGACAAGGGGCTGCCGACGCCCGAGTGGCTTGACCGCGCGCCGGCGTCGATCCCCGGGGTCTTCGAGGACCTCTGATGCCATTTCCCCGTTTCCTGATCGCGCTCGTTTTCGGGCTGGTTGCGCTGTTTTCCGTGCTGCCGGGGGTGACCCGGGCACAGGACGTTCCGGGGATCGCGGCGCAATCCGCGACGCTGTTGCCCGAAGGCGCGCTTGGACCTGCCGAATACGAAGACTGGAACCGGCTGGCGCAGCGCGCCGAGGAGGCGCTTGAAACCGAGCGCGCCTCGGATGCCGCCTTCGAGGACCTGCGCGGCCAGATCGCGCAGTGGCGCTCGCGTTTCCTTGAGGCGCAGAACCAGAACGAGTCGCGTATCCGCACCATCCAGAGCCAGATCGATGCGCTTGGCCCCGCGCCCGCCGAGGGCGCGACCGAGAGCGAAGAGGTGGCCAGCCGCCGCGCCGAGCTGAACAGTCAGCTGGCGCAGCTGCGCGCCCCGATCGTGGCGGCGGAAGAGGCCTACAGCCGGGCCGACGGCATCATCGGCGAAATCGACGCCCTGATCCGGGAGCGCCAGACAGACAAGCTGTTCGAGGTGGGTCCGCTGCCGATCCTGCCCGAGAACTGGGCCACCGCATGGGACGAGCTGGTCGAGGCCTGGCGGACCACGGCAACCGAGGTGACGGATTCCTGGAGCTCCGATATCCGCCAGGTCGAGATCCGCAGCAACCTGCCGCTGGTGCTGTTGCTGACGGCGGTGGGTCTCGTGTTGCTGTTTCGCGGACGGACCTGGGCGCGGTCGGCCGGATTCTGGCTGCGCAACAACACCCGGCGCGGCGGTGCGGTCTTCAGTTTCCTGGTCTCGGTGGGCCAGATCGCCCTGCCGCTGATCGGCCTGCTGGCCCTGACCGAAGCGGTCTTTGCCACCGGTATCCCGGGCGTGCGGCTGACGATGCTGCTTGACAAGCTGCCGGCCTGGGGCGCGGTGATCCTGGGGCTGCGCTGGCTGGCGGATCGGTTGTTCTCGCAGCATGACGGCGACCGCATGTTGCCCATGCCGCGGACCCAGCGGCGCGAGGCGCGGGTCTATGCCAGTACCCTGGCGATCTTCCTGGTGCTGCGCGATGCGGTGGAACAGTTTTCCGGTGTCGAGAGATTTACCCCGGAAACCCAGGCGGTGCTGCATTTCCCGCTGATCGTGGCCACGGCGCTGATCATGTTCCGCTTCGGGCAGCTGATGATCCGCCACATCCGCTTTGACACCGAGAATACCGAACGTGCGATGCGCGCCCGCGTGGTGGCGTTCTTCGGGCGGATCGTGATCGTGATCTCGGTCGTGGTGCCGGTGCTGGCGGCCACGGGGTATGGCACGGCCGCAACCCGGATGATCTTTCCCTCGATCTCGACGCTGGCATTGCTTGGGCTGATCGTGGTGCTGCAACGCTTCACCAACGATCTCTATCGCTTCCTCATGCACCAGTCGGACGACGACGCCGACAGCCTGGTCACCGTGTTGATCGGCTTCATGCTGGCGCTGGCCGCGGTGCCCTTCCTGGCGCTGATCTGGGGCGCGCGGGTGGCCGACCTGACCGAGCTCTGGACCCGGATCGGTGAAGGCTTTGCTATCGGTGAAAGCCGTATCTCGCCGATGGATTTCCTGGTGCTGCTGCTGGTCTTCATCGTCGGCTACCTGGCCACGCGGTTGTTCCAGGGGGCGCTCAAGAACTCGATCCTGCCCAAGACGAACATCGATGCCGGCGGCCAGAATGCCGTTGTGTCGGGCGTCGGCTATATCGGCATCTTCGTCGCTGCCATCGTGGCCATCACCTCGGCCGGGCTTGACCTGTCGTCGCTGGCCATCGTTGCCGGTGCGCTGTCGGTCGGCATCGGTTTCGGGCTTCAGAACATCGTGTCGAACTTTGTCTCGGGCATCATCCTGCTGATCGAACGGCCCATCGCCGAGGGCGACTGGATCGAGGTCGGCGGCATCCACGGCACGGTCAAGCGGATCTCGGTCCGGTCCACCCGGCTGGAGACCTTCGACCGCTATGACGTGATCATCCCGAATGCCGATTTCGTCTCGGGGCAGGTTTCGAACTACACCCGCGGCAATTCCATCGGCCGGATCGTCATTCCGGTGGGCGTGGCCTATGGCAGCGATACCCGCAAGGTCGAGCGCCTGCTGCTCAATGTCGCCCGGCACCACGACCAGGTGCTGATGAACCCGGAACCGGCGGTGGACTTCATCGGCTTCGGCGCGGATTCGCTGGATTTTCAAATCCGCGCGGTGCTCTACGATATCGGGAACGGCATGTCCGTGCGCACCGAGATGCGTCATCAGATCATCGAGTCCTTCACCAAGGAAGGCATCGAGGTGCCCTTTGCACAGCGCGACGTCTGGCTGCGCAACCCCGAGGCGCTTGCCACGCCTGCCACGCCGGCAAAGCCCGTGGCGGAGGATCACAGCGACGAAGACACCCCGGAGGACGAGACGCGGCGGAAAAGCCAGTCCGACGAATACGCCTTTGATGACGACCCGGACGGCGACGGCAACGAGGGCGGCGAAGGCGGCGGCGACATGGACGGGCCGCGATGACCCAGCTGCTGTTTCGCGAGGATCCCTACCTGCGTGACGCGGCGGCCAGGGTGACGGGCCATACGCCCGAAGGTGGCGTGATCCTGGACCGCACGGTGTTCTATCCCACCGGCGGCGGCCAGCCCGGCGACAGCGGCGTGCTGGCCTGGGACCGGCTGGAGATGACAATTGCCACGACCGTCAAGGGCGAGGCCGACGATGTGGTGCTGGTGCCCTCCGAGCCGGTGCCGCTGCCGGCGGTGGGCACGTATGTGACCCAGCACCTCGACTGGGAGCGTCGCCACCGGCACATGCGGGTGCACACGGCGCTGCACCTTTTGTCGGTGGTGATCCCGCTGCCTGTGACCGGCGGGGCCATCACCTCTGAAAAGGGCCGGCTGGACTTTGACATGCCCGAATCCCCGGCCAATCACGACGTGATCGAAGAGGCGCTGCAGCTTCTGATCGAGCGTGACCTGCCGGTGTCGGAGACCTGGGTGACCGATGCGGTGCTGGACGCGACGCCGGAGCTGGTCAAGACCATGTCGGTCAAGCCGCCACGCGGGCAGGGGCGGGTGCGCCTTGTGCGGATCGGCAAGGGGGGCGACCAGGTCGACCTTCAGCCCTGCGGCGGCACCCATGTCGCCCGCACCGGCGAGATCGGGGCCCTGCGACTGGGCAAGATCGAAAAGAAGGGCCGCCAGAACCGCCGGGTCAACGTCATCCTCGACAGCTAGGCTGTGGCAGGTGGCCGAAACCGGCGGCCTGGGCGATTTTCAGCGACATTTTTCGTGGTACTGGCCGGGTTCGGGCCTTGCGATGTCACCCTTGTGTTGATGGTTGCATCATTTCCTGCTGATTGGCTGCATTAGCACTTGAATCCCTTGGGCTTGCGGGGCTAAACACCCGCGCACGGACAGTTGGCCGAGTGGTCGAAGGCGCACGCCTGGAAAGTGTGTAGGCGGGAGACCGTCTCGAGGGTTCGAATCCCTCACTGTCCGCCATATTCCTGCCTAATAGCTTGAAATCATTTGTGAATACGGCGCAATGATTTAGGCGTTCCCACATTCGTTCCCACACATGGTCTTTGCTTGCCGCGCTCGAAGAACCAGTCGTCCAACACATCCTCCGCTGACTCGCCTGTAACAAGTTCGCGCTGCCGCTCTCGGCCAATCTGACCGAAGCTGCGAAGTGTGGTCAGGACATCTGCATGATCGAGGTTCTGGGACGTCGCGACAATCTCCGCAACGGAGGTGCAGGTCTTGGCCGCGTGTCGCGCAAGCATGTGGCGGAAGGAGTGCGGGCCGGGCTTCCCCGTCTGGATCGCTCGCGCCGTGGATCGTTGGAAGGCCGGTCACGATGGCCGTTGTCCCCAGATCCGCGTCAGCGCCGCGCCGCTTGGGATGCGGCGCAGATCGCTGACCTGCTGGTCGGCCTGGCGGCGCATCCGGGCGAGGACATTGTTCGGAAACTGCCGCAATTCCCGACCGCTTGGCCATTCCGCATCGGGCACGGCGCGCGCGCCCTTGGACAGTCAGCCTTCGATCAGGGAAGTGCATTCAGGTCGAAGGGCAACTGTCTGATATTGCTTGTATGACATCGGAATTTCGGTTGTCGATCAATATTGGCACCCCCGTTGATGGTGTGACTGGCGACGCCAACGGCATCGCACTGGATCAAGTTTGTACTGGTTCAAATCTGTACTGGGTCAAAATTTATGCCGGGTTAAAATTTCACTGGGCCAGGGTCGGGCCTGACGGTGGTCGGGCACAAAGCGCGGTGATTGTCGTGACCCCGCGCAGGGCCGTGGATCAGAGTTTGCCTGGTGCAGACAGCCGGGTGATTTCTGCGCCTGAGCCGCATCAATATGTGCGGCTGCCACAGGGGCTCAGGTCTTGCAACAAATTCTTGACTCAAATAGTAAAGGTTAATAGGAGGCTCACGAAACCATCAACGTGCCAGCTCTTGCCGCCAGCATCAACAAGCTGAAAAGGGTAAGGGACATGACATTCGATTCAGGCTTGGCACCACGAAAAGTGGCGCTGAGCATCGCGCTCGCTTCCGTGGCGACCGCGTCCAATGCACAGGTCAACGAAACCGACGATCAAGTGCAGGACAGCACCGGCTTTCTGGGCACGCTGATCCTCTTCACGGACCGGATCGGCCAGACCATCCTGGATCTGCCGTCGTCCGTCACGGTGTTTGATGACGCGACCATCGAAGAGCGCCAGATCACCAACATGCAGGACCTTGTGCGCAACGTGCCGGGTGTCGAGGTGCCGCGCCAGACCAGCGCAGCTGATCCGTTCAGCACCTTCAACGGGTTCACGATCCGCGGTGTCGGCGGCAATCGGGTGGCCATTCAGGTCGATGGCTCGCGCGTGCCCGAGCGGATCATCGACGGGACCCGCGACTACCTTGATTTCAACTTCACCAAGCAGGCCGAAATCGTGCGCGGACCGGCGTCGATCCTCTGGGGGGCAGATGCGCTTGGCGGGTTGGTCGCGTTGGAAACCAAGGACCCCGAAGACCTTCTGAATGGCCGCACAAGCGGCGGCGAAGTGGGGGCAACCTACGACAGTTTCGACGATGCGGCCGGGGTCAACTTTTCCTACGCCTACCGGTTTTCGGACCAACTCAGCGCGATGATCGGCGTGGCGCATGACACTGCGCATGAGCCCGAACTGTCCAATGCCAAAGGCGATGGTGGCGATTGGGGCTGTGGGCGCAATGTGGACGTCGGCGCGACGGATTGTGGCACCTTCGATCCGATGAACGTCACGTCCGACAGGCTGCTGGGCAAGCTGGTCTGGACACCCAACACCGACCACCGCGTGGAATTCAGCATGGATCTGCTGGACCGGGTCAGCGAGGTGGAACAGAATTACATCCTTGGCGACCAGTATTCGAGCTTCACCGGACTGCCGACCGGCGAGGTCATCCATGACAAGGACCGCACGCTTGATCTGACCCGCCGGCGCTTTGGGGTCGAGCATCTCTGGACGCCGCAGGGCGGTTT